>Ga0208823_1000036_pt1 | contig 111903 bp, 106 predicted proteins | sample AD_UKC075_MetaG_FD_184440 | JGI IMG/M metagenome (GOLD analysis project Ga0208823, IMG submission 184440) | Active sludge microbial communities of municipal wastewater-treating anaerobic digesters from USA - AD_UKC075_MetaG (SPAdes) (version 2) | ecosystem: Engineered > Bioreactor > Anaerobic...
AATTCCTTTGACAAGAAAGAGTAACAATACAGGACCCTTCCGATTCGGAAGGGTTTTTCTGAAAGCAGGTGTGTATATGGATATCCGCAACGTTCTGGTTACCGGCCGCCTGCGCGAGGAGTTGCAGGTTTTGCGGCAGCGGTTTCCCGGCATTGACTTTGCTTTTCAGGACGAGGGGCAACCGGCGCAGGGCATTTACGACGGTTACATCGGGTTTGTCATGGCCCCCGGTGTCAAGACGCAGGAACTGAAATTGGTGCACTCCCTGGGGGCGGGGGTGGACGGGCTGCTGGCCAACAATCGTTTCGCGCCCGGCGTCATCATTACCCGCACGGTGGGGGATATGCCCCGGCGCATCGCCCGCTATTGCCTGATGGCCGTCCTCATGGAGAGCTGGCGGATGCCGGAAATCCTGGCCGACAACCAGCGGCGGGTATGGCGGCAGCCGCGATTGAGCAACTTCCCCGGCCGGGTCCTGATTTTCGGCACCGGTGCCATTGGCAGTGAAATCGCCCGCCAGTTCAGCGCCCAGGGATGCCGGTGTTATGCCGTGTCCCGGTCGGGACGGCCAAAGCACCCCTTCCTGCAGGTGGAGAAGGACTATACCGCCTACCGGGGCGGGGACTTTGCTTGGCTCATCAACGCCCTGCCCCTGACCCGGGAGACCAGGGATTACTTTGATTACGACCTCTTTTCGGCCCTGGGGCCGGCAAATTTCATCAATATCGGCCGGGGCGGGACGGTGGCGGAGGCAGACCTCATCCGGGCGGTGGAGGACGGACTCCTGGGCCGTTGCTATTTGGACGTCGCCGCCGTCGAGCCGCTGCCACCCCACTCGCCCTTGTGGCGGTACCCGGACATAGTGATCACCCCCCACATTGCCGGCCTCACCGCCCAGGAGGAGGCCGTGGAGGAGGCCGCCGCTACATTGACCCGGATCCTGGCCGGCCAGCCCGTGCCCAATCGGGTCGACCTCAACCGGGGGTATTAAAACAACCCTCCCCGTCCGGGGAGGGTTGTTTTTTACAGTATGTCCTGCAGCGCTTCTTCCATGAGCCGGCGGATTTGACTTCCGTCGGTGAACTGTTGGGCCTGTTGCCACAGGTCCCGGCAGCGGGCGCTGTCGAGGGCGCGAATGACGGCTTTGACCTGTGGAATGCTGGAAGCGCTCATGCTGAACTCATCCAGGCCCATGGCCATCAGGAGGGGCGTTGCCAGGGGTTCCCCGGCCATTTCCCCGCACATGCCCACGAAAATCCCGTGCCGGTGTCCTGCCTGGATGACCTGCTCGATGAGGCGGAGTACTGCGGGGTTGAAGGGGTCATACAGGTAGGAAACCTTTTCGTTCATGCGGTCGACGGCCAGGGTATACTGGATGAGGTCGTTGGTGCCGATGCTGAAGAAGTCCACTTCCCGGGCAAAGTGATCGGCCTGCACGGCGGCGGAGGGAATTTCAATCATGATGCCCAGTTTGTAGTCCCGGGTGAACGGGATTCCCTCGGCTTCCAGCTCTGCTTCCACTTCCCGGAGCAACGCTTTGGTGCGGCGCACTTCGTCCAGGGTAGCCACCATGGGCAGCATGATCCAGGGATTGCCGCTGACTCCCGCCCGGAGTATGGCGCGGAGCTGGGTTTTAAACAGCCCGGGGTTGGACAGGCAGAGGCGGATGGCCCGGTTGCCCAGGAAGGGGTTGAGTTCCCTGTCCAGCTTGAGGTAGGGCAGTTCCTTGTCGCCGCCGATGTCCAGGGTCCTGATGATGACGGGCAGGCGGCCGAAGGCTTCCAGCACTTTGCGGTAAGCCTGGTATTGTTCCTGCTCGGTGGGCATGTCGGCCCGGTCCATGTACAAGAATTCAGTGCGGTACAAGCCTACGCCTTCTGCGCCGTAGGCCAGGGCGCTGTCGACGTCGTCGGGTGTGCCGATGTTGGCGGCCAGGACAAAGGTTTTGCCGTCGGGGGTCTGGGCAGGCAGGTCTTTGAGGGCGCGGAGTTTCTCTTTGCGCTCCTCCAGCGTGCGCCTGCGCTCCTGGTATTCCGCCAGGACTGCCGGGTCGGGATTGACAATCACTTCGCCGGCGTTGCCGTCGACGATGACGGTGTCGCCGTTGGCCACGGTGCTGAGGTCTCCCACGCCGACCACTGCCGGGATTTCCAGGGAGCGGGCCATGATGGCGCTGTGGGAGGTCCGGCCGCCGATTTCGGTGACAAAGGCCAGGACCTTGGTTTTGTCCATTTGGGCAGTGTCGGAGGGGGCCAAATCGTGGGCGAAGACCACCGCAGGTTCGGTCATGTTGCCCAGGGAACCCGTTTCAACGCCCAGGAGGTTGTTAACCCAGCGGGTACAGATGTCCCGGACGTCGGCGGCCCTGCCCCGCATGTACTCATCGTCCATGGCGTCAAACATGCCGGCAAAGGTCTCCCCGGCCTGGTGGACGGCCATTTCGGCGTTTCTGCCTTCGTTGATTTTGGCAACTACGGCTTCGCCGAGCATGGGGTCGTCCAGCAGCATGAGGTGGGCATCGAAGATGGCGGCTTCACTTTCTCCGGCTTTGGCGGCCAGGTCGGCCCGGATGGCTTCCAGTTGCTGCCGGGTAACGGCCCTGGCCCGGTCCAGGCGCTCCAGTTCCGCTTCCCGTTGTTCAGGAGTGATGTCGTGTTGGGGCAGTTCCGGTTTCGTTTCCTTAACTACATAGGCTTTTCCGATTACAATGCCGTTGGAGGCGGCGATTCCTTTTAACATAGCTAACCTCCCAATTAGATAAATACTGCTTTAAGGTATTATAGCACAAGCCGGCCGGGGGCTCACCCGGATTTTGCGGCACCCATGATGAAGACGGGTCCACTGCACTATTATATCTTATCGTGCTATAATTGCCAAAGAGGAGAGTGTTGAAATGGCCATTGATTTGCGCAGCGACACCGTCACCCAGCCCACCGAGGAAATGCGCCGGGCCATGGCCGGCGCCCCTGTGGGAGATGATGTCTACGGCGAGGATCCCAGCGTCCGGGAACTGGAAGAAAGGGGCGCCGAGCTGACCGGCAAGGAAGCCGGCCTCTTTGTGGCCAGCGGCACCATGGGCAACCTGGTGGCGGTGCTGGCGGCTACCAATAAAGGCGACGAGATAATCATGGAAGACCAGATGCACATGTTCTGGTACGAGGTGGCGGGCATTGCCGCGCTGGCGGGGGTGCAGATCCGCGCCCTGCCGGGGCGGCGGGGCGCACTGACCCCGGACCAGGTTGCAGCCGCAGTGCGCGCCGAAGATATTCATTTTCCGCCGACGCGCATGTTTTGCATGGAAAACACCCACAACCGGGCGGGAGGAACGGTGCTGAGTGTCCAACAGATGCAAGCCCTGGCCGGCGCCGCCCGGCAGGCGGGGCTGTGGGTGCACACCGACGGGGCCCGGATTTTTAACGCGGCGACATACCTTGGGGTTGAGGCCAGGGAACTGGCCCGGCACACTGACAGCATGATGTTTTGCCTGTCCAAGGGCCTGGCGGCTCCGGCGGGCTCTCTGCTGGTCGGCCCCCGGGATTTTATCGCCAGGGCCAGAAAATACCGCAAGATGGTGGGCGGAGGCATGCGCCAGGCCGGGGTGCTGGCTGCCGCCGGCCTCGTCGCCCTGGACAAAATGCGCCTGCGCCTGGCCGAAGACCATGCCAACGCCCGCCGGCTGGCTGAAGGCCTGGCCGTGCTGGGAGCGGAGCTGGACCTGGACACGGTGCAGACCAACATCATCCGCTTCAACGTGCCCGGTTCCGCCGCCGGTTTTGTGCGTGACCTCAGGGTGCGGGGCATCCTGGCCAATGCCCAGGGCGCTCATTCCGTCCGCTTCGTTACCCATTACCAGGTCAGCGCCCGGGATGTGGATACCGTGCTCAAGGCCTGCAGAGAACTGCTGGGCTAAAATCCCGGCGGCCTGACAATTGCCGCCCGCAGCTGTCGTAATTCCTCCTTTGGGGACATACCATTGTACAAAGGAGGTGGACAGGTATGCGGTCGAAAATATACGCAGCGGGAATCGCCGGCGTGGTGGTGCTCCTGGCCCTGGGCTTTCAGTTGCTGCCCTCCCCCTGGCAGGGCGGGGCGGCGGGCTGGTTCAGCGCCCTCTGGTACCTTGCCGCCCTGGCTGCCGGTCTGGGCTATTGGTACAAGTACGATGCGGCCAGGAGCCGGGAAAAACTGGCGCGGAGCTTAAAAGAGGCGCGGCGGGCTGCCGCGGGGAAAAACAGGGCGCGCAGAGAACATTCGGGTGTGGTATGATTAGTGTAGCCAGTTTTGAAGGCGGTGAGCTCTTGACTACCAAGCATCAGCAACTCCTGGAATACATTGAACAACTGCCCCTGGGCAGCAAGATTTCGGTGCGGCAGATGGCCAGGACCATGGGGGTCAGCGAGGGCACTGCGTACCGGGCCATCAAGGAAGCCGAGGCGCGGGGTCTGGTGAGCGCCATGCCCCGGGTGGGCACGGTACGCATTGAGGTCAAGGAAGAACACAATATCCAGCGCCTCACCTTTGCCGAAGTGGTCAACATCGTCGACGGCGCCGTGCTCGGCGGCCGGGCGGGACTGCACAAGGCCCTGAGCAAGTTTGTAATCGGGGCCATGAAAATCGAGTCCATGGCGCGCTACATCGAAGCCAACAGCCTCCTCATAGTGGGAGACCGGGAAGAGGCCCAGCGTCTGGCCCTGTCCCGGGGGGCCGGCGTGCTGATAACCGGCGGTTTTGACGCTTCGGCGTCCGTTCGCCAGCTGGCGGACGAGACCGAAACGCCGCTGATTTCCTCCAGTTACGATTCCTTTACCATCGCCACCCTCATCAACCGGGCCGTTTACGACCGGATGATCAAGAAGGAGATAATCAGGGCTGAGGACGTCATGGCCAGGGATGCTTACTGTCTCAAGATCGGGGACAGCGTGGCCAGCTGGCTGGCCCTGTACAGAAAGAGCGGCCACGGTCATTTCCCCGTGGTGGACCAGCAGCAGCGGGTGGTGGGCATCATCACCGGCCGGGACGTGGCCGGGGTCAGTCCCGACACTCCGGTGGAAAAGGTGATGACGAAGAAGCCCCACACCTTGTCGCCTCAGGATTCCCTGGCTTCCATCGCCCACCAGATGGTCTGGTACGGCGTCGAGATGATGCCGGTTGTGGAGGACAAAAAGCTGCTGGGCGTGGTTACCCGGCAGGACGTCCTCAAAGCCATGCAGTACATGCACCGCCAGCCCCACGTGCAAATGACCCATTCCGAAATTATCCTCAGCCAGTTCAGCCATTACATGCGGGGAGACAAGGCGGTGCTGCGCGGCTCCATGCCCCCGGCAGCCACCGAGCGGGGTACCGTTTCCCCCGGCGCCCTGCTCACGGTGATGAAGGAGGCAGCCGTTGCCCTGTTGCGCCAGCAACGCTTTCAGGACATAGCAATCGACACCGTCAACATCTGCTTCCTGCACCCCGTGCCCATGGAGCAGGAGCTGGTCATTGAGGCCGCTCTCATCGATATCGGGCACCAGGTGGGCAAGGTGGACATTACCGTGTCCAGCGGCGAGCAGGTGGTGTGCAGGGCCATGGCGGCGCTGCAAAGCCTCGACGGTTAGGACCAGGCCAGGGTCCCTTTTGTTGCCTGGCGGGAGGCAAAGCAGGATACAACGCAAGAACAGGGAGGAAATGTGATGACCAGGAACAGTGGCTTTGTCCATCTCCATACCCACAGTGAATACAGCCTTCTCGACGGCGCCGTCCGCATCCCCGAACTGGTGGCCGCCGCCAAAGCCATGGGAATGCCGGCCCTGGCCCTCACCGACCACGGCAACATGTACGGGGTGGTGGATTTTTACAAGGCCGCCCGGGAAGCAGGCATCAACCCCATCCTGGGTTGCGAAGTATACGTGGCCCCAGAATCCCGCCATATCAAGCAGGGCGGGGCGCGGGATGAAAATGCCTACCATCTGGTGTTGCTGGCCGAAAACAACGAGGGCTACAAAAACCTTATGAAGCTGGTGACCCTGGGGCATCGGGAGGGTTTTTACTATAAACCGCGCATCGACCTGGAGCTGTTGCGCCTCTATCACCGCGGGCTGATCTGCCTGTCCGGCTGCCTGGGGGGCCAGATCCCCAGCCTGCTGCTGCGGGGCGACCGGGAGGGGGCCAAAGCCCTGGCCCTGGAACTGGACGCCATCTTTGGCCGCAACAATTTTTTCCTGGAAATCCAGGACCACGGTATCCTGGACGAAAAGACGGTGAACCAGGAGCTGGCGGCGCTGAGCCGGGAGACGGGCATCCCCCTGGTTGCCACCAATGACATCCACTACCTGGCCCGGGAGGACCACGAAGCCCACGACGTCCTGCTCTGCATCCAGACGGCCAAGCAGGTGGACGACCAGGACCGCATGCGCTTCCCCGGGGACCAGTTCTATTTTAAATCCGCTGAGGAGATGGCCGACTTGTTTGCCTGGTGCCCCGAGGCCCTGAGCAACACCGTGGAGATTGCCCGGCGCTGTAATGTGACGCTGGAGTTCGGCAAGTACCATCTGCCCGAGTACCCGGTGCCCGAAGGCCACACCCCGGACACCTGGCTGCGCCACCTTTGCCGGGAGAAGCTGACCTGGCGCTACCCCCAGCCGACGCCGGAAGTAATTGAGCGCATGGAATACGAGTTGTCGGTAATCGAAAAGATGGGGTATTCCAGTTACTTCCTCATTGTCTGGGATTTTTGCGACTATGCCCGGCGCAACAAAATCATGGTGGGTCCCGGGCGGGGCTCGGGGGCCGGCAGCATTGTGGCCTACATACTTGGGATTACCGACATCGACCCCCTGCCGTACAAGCTGCTGTTTGAGCGGTTCCTCAATCCCGAGCGGGTATCCATGCCCGACTTCGACATCGACTTCTGTTACGAGCGCCGGGGCGAGGTCATCGACTATGTGGTGGAAAAATACGGCCGGGAGCGGGTGGCCCAGATTATCACCTTCGGAACCATGGCCGCCCGGGCGGTGGTGCGCGATGTGGGACGGGCCCTGGGCTTTTCGTACGCCGAGACCGACCGCATTGCCAAACTGATTCCCGAAGAATTGAAGATGACCATCGACAAGGCCCTGGAGCAGGAGCCTCGCTTGCAGGAAATGATGCGCGAGGACCCCAGGGTGGAAAAGCTGATTACCATTGCCAAAAAGCTGGAAGGCCTGGCCCGTCACGCCTCCACCCACGCCGCCGGCGTGGTCATTGCCAAGGACGACCTGGTCAATTACGTGCCTCTCCAGGGCAATGACGAGGAGGGCCTGACCACCCAGCTGCCCATGACCACCCTGGAAGAATTGGGCCTTTTAAAGATGGATTTCCTCGGCCTCAAGACCCTGACCATCATCAACAAGACCATAGAGATGGTCAAGGCCAACCGGGGTATTGAAATAGAGCTCAACAAAATCCCCCTGGACGACAAAAAGACCTACCAATTGCTGTGCTCGGCCAACACTCTGGGCGTGTTCCAGCTGGAAAGCGACGGCATGCGCAAGGTGATTACCGACCTGCAGCCGTCGGTGTTTGAGGATATCATCGCCCTGGTGGCGCTGTACCGCCCCGGACCCATGGAGCAGATCCCCAATTTCATTGCCGGCAAGCACGGCCACAAAGTGTCCTACCCGCACCCCAAGCTGGAGGAATTGCTGCGGGAAACTTACGGCGTCATGATTTACCAGGAGCAGATCATGCTGGCGGCGGCGGAGCTGGCCGGCTTCAGCCTGGGACAAGCCGACCTGCTGCGCAGGGCCATAGGCAAGAAGCAGATGGACATCATGCGTGAACAGCGCAAGGCCTTTGTCCAGGGCTGCGTCGACAACGGGCTGGAGCGCAAACAGGCTGAAGAAATCTACGACCTCATCGTCAAGTTTGCCGACTACGGCTTCAACAAATCCCACTCGGCATCCTACGGCTTGCTGGCCTACTACACCGCCTATCTCAAGGCCAACTACACCCTGGAGTTTATGGCCGCCATGTTGGGCGGCGCCATGGCCAACAGCGAAAAGGTGGCCCAGTACATCGAGCACTGCCGGCGCCTTGGCATCGAGGTGCTGCCCCCCGACATCAACGAAAGCGGCGTCAGTTTCACGGTGGTGGGCGACAAGATCCGCTTTGGCCTTGGCGCCGTCAAAAATGTCGGGGCGGTGGCGGTGGAAGAGGTGCTGGAAGAGCGCAGGCGGGGCGGGCCATTTACCAGCCTGGCCGATTTCTGCACCCGCATGAACGGCCGCTGCAACAAGCGCATGCTGGAGTACATGATCAAGGGGGGCTGCATGGACAGTTTGCCGGGACACCGGGCCCAGAAACTGGCGGCCCTGGACGACTTGCTGGCCAAGGCCGCCCGCCTCAGCAAGCAAAAGAGCACGGGACAGCTGGACATTTTTGACGTGCTGGGCGCCGAAGAGCCGGAGGAAGAGCTGCCGCCGGTAAAGCCCATGGACAGAAAGGAGCTGCTGCGGGCGGAGAAAGAGGCGTTAGGCCTTTACATTTCCGGTCACCCCCTGGAAGACTACCAGGAACTGCTGGCTACCCTGAACATCACCGCCATTCCCGACCTGGAACCGGCCCAGGAAGGCCGCGAAGTGACGGTGGCGGGGATGCCGGTGGCCTGCCGCACCGTAATGACCCGCCGGGGCAAGCGCATGGCCTTCCTCACCCTGGAGGACCAGTATGGCTCTCTGGAGGTCATAGTGTTTGAGGAGGTTTACAACCGCTGCTACGACCTGCTGCAGGGGGACAACCCCCTGCTGGTCAGGGGCCGGCTGGAGTTTCCCACCCAGGACGAGCCCAAAATCCGGGCCGAGGCCGTCGAGAAACTGACGGCGCCCCGCGGGGACAAAAAGCTGTACCTGAAGATCGAAGATGCCGACAACGACGACCTCATCAGCCGGGTGCTGTTTATCCTGGGCCAGTGCCCCGGCGATATCCCGGTCTACCTGTTCTTTGCTGAAACCAGGTCTTTGCGCCTGCTGGACCGCTTTGCTGTCCGGGAAGACCACCGCCTTTTGCGCCAGCTGGAGGAACTGCTGGGCCAGGATTGCGTTGTGTTAAAAACAGTAAATAAGTCCGCGCGGCAGGAATAGATTATAGGGTGGAGGTGACCGGTGTGCACGACAAAATAACGGCTATGCTCAGGGAGAGGGGCGTCACCCTGGAGAGCATTGCCAGGCTGGTCCAGGATCTGCAGCGCCCCTATAACCCGCAGCTCAGCCTGGAGGAGTGCCTGGTCCATGTGGAAAAGGTAATCAAGAAGCGGGAAGTGCAGAATGCCGTGCTGACGGGCCTGACCCTGGATATTTACGCCGAAAAGGGGTTGCTGCCGGAACCGTTGCAGAGCATCCTCATCCGGGACGATCCCCTGTACGGCGTGGACGAGGTCCTGGCCCTGAGCATAACCAATATTTACGGCAGCATTGGCTTCACCACCTTCGGTTACCTGGACAAAGTGAAGACGGGGATACTGGAAAACATCAACGTCAAGCGGGAGGGCACCGTCAACACTTTCCTGGACGACCTGGTAGCCGCCATCGCCGCCGCTGCTGCCGCCCGCCTGGCCCATCATTAATGGAATTCGGTGCCTCCGGCTGCCGGCAGCAATTGACACGGCCCCGGGGATGTTAGATAATGGGATTGTGAAAAAAATAGAAAGCGAGGGTGTTCAATGCGTGAAGATGCACTAAAGCTCCACAGAGACAACCGGGGAAAACTGGCAGTCAGCAGCAAGGTTCCCCTGCGCGATGCCCGGGATTTGAGCCTGGCCTATTCCCCCGGAGTGGCGGAACCGTGTCTGGAAATACATAAAGACAAAAACGCGGTATATGAGTATACCGCCAAAGGCAATTTTGTCGCCGTGGTTTCCAACGGGACGGCGGTACTGGGCCTGGGGAACATCGGACCCGAGGCGGCCATGCCGGTTATGGAGGGCAAATCGGTGCTGTTCAAGGCCTTTGCCGGCGTCGACGCCTTTCCCATCTGCCTGGATTCCGCTGACACCGAGGAAATCGTCCGCACTGTAAAACTGCTGGAACCCACCTTTGGCGGCGTCAACCTGGAAGACATCGCCGCGCCGGCCTGCTTTGAAATTGAAGCCCGGCTCAAGCAGGAGCTCAACATACCGGTATTCCACGACGACCAGCATGGAACCGCCATCGTCACTGCCGCCGCCCTGCTCAACGCCCTTAAGGTGGCGGGCAAGGATATGGGCGAAGTCAAGGTGGTGGTGAACGGAGCAGGTGCATCGGCCATGGCCGTTTCCTGGCTGCTCCTCAGCATGGGCGTCCGGGACCTGGTTATGTGCGACACCACCGGCGCCATTTACAAAGGGCGCAAGGAGCGCATGAACCCCTATAAAGAGCAAATTGCCGAGTGCACCAATCCCCAGCGCCTGCAGGGCACCCTGGCCGACGCCGTCAAGGGCAGGGACGTATTCATCGGCCTGTCGGTGGGCAATGTCCTCAGCCAGGACATGGTTCGCTCCATGGCGCCGGATCCCATCATCTTTGCCATGGCCAACCCCATACCGGAAATCGATCCCGCCCTGGCCAGGGAAGCCGGGGCCAGGATTATCGGCACCGGCCGCTCGGACTACCCAAACCAGATCAACAATGTCCTGGCCTTCCCGGGAGTGTTCCGGGGCGCCCTGGACGTCCGGGCCCGGGAAATCAACGAGGAGATGAAGATTGCCGCGGCGCACGGCATTGCCGGTCTGGTGAGCGACGACGAGCTGTCGCCGGATTACATCATCCCCCGCCCCTTCGACAACCGGGTGGCCCCCGCCGTGGCTGCAGCAGTGGCCAGGGCCGCCATGGAAAGCGGCGTGGCGGCAATTCAGGTTGATCCCGAAGAAATAGCGGTCAGAACCAGGCGTCTGGCCAGCATATAAAGCCATAGGCAGGCAATACCCGCCGGTACCCACCGGCGGGTCCTTGGTTTATGGGGGTTTTTGCCGTTGGCGCCGGGCCCGGGCAGGGCCGTGTTCCCCGGCGGTGCAGGAATATATTGGGGAATAGAGAATATATCCAGTAATAAACTATACCCGACGGGAGTGATAATAATGAAAGCGATACTGGTGGTCGGCGCCGGGCAGATGGGTACCGGGATTGCCCAGGTGGCTGCCCAGGCAGGTTTTACGGTGCAGTTGTCCGACATCAGCATGGAAGTGGCCCAGAGGGGAATCGCCAAAATCGACAAGGCCCTGTCCAGGCAGGTGGACAAAGGGCGTTTGCAGCAAGGGGAGAAGGAAGAGATTCTTGGCCGCATCGGCGCCGTTGCCGGCCTGGACGCTGCAGCCGACGCCGATCTGGTCATCGAGGCGGCGGTGGAAAACCGGGAGGTCAAGCGGCAGATCTTTGCCCGGCTGGATCAGGTGTGCAAGGACACCGCCATTCTAGCCACCAACACGTCTTCCATCCCGATTACCGAAATTGCCGGCTACACCTCCCGCCCCGAGCGGGTAATTGGCATGCACTTTATGAATCCCGTGCCGGTGATGCGCCTGGTGGAACTGATCCGGGGCGCCGCTACCTCCCCTGAGACCTTTGCCGCGGTGAAGGAAGCAGCGGAAAGGATGGGCAAGACGCCGGTGGCGGTCAACGACGCGCCGGGCTTTGTGGTCAACCGCGTGCTCATCCCCATGCTCAACGAAGCCTGTTTCCTGCTCCAGGAAGGAGTTGCCTCTGCGGAGGACATCGACCAGGCCATGACCCTGGGGGCCAATCATCCCATGGGACCGCTGGCCCTGGCCGATCTCATTGGCCTGGACACCTGCCTGGCCATCATGGAGGTCCTGCACCGGGACCTGGGCGACGACAAGTACCGCCCCTGCCCGCTGCTGCGCAAAATGGTCCAGGCCGGCTGGCTGGGCAGAAAAACCGGCCGCGGGTTCTACACTTACCAGGAGGGAAAGTAAATGGCGGTTAAGGTCCAGATGGAAGGCGCCATTGCCCTGGTGACCATCGACCGGGAACAGCAACTCAACGCCCTCAACGCCGAGACCCTTCTGCAACTGGAAAAGGAGTTCACCGCCCTTAAAGACGACCGGGGCATTAAAGTGGTGGTGGTCACCGGTGCCGGTAAAAAGGCCTTCGTGGCCGGCGCCGACATCGCCGAGATGAAGGACATGAACGAAAGGGAGGCCTGGGAATTTTCCGGCCTGGGCCAGCGGGTGTTCAACTTGCTGGAAAACATGCCCAAGCCCGTCATCGCCGCCATCAACGGCTATGCCCTGGGCGGGGGCTGCGAGCTGGCCCTGGCCTGCGACCTGCGCTTCGCCGGCGACTGGGCCAAATTGGGCCAGCCCGAAATCGGGCTGGGAATTATCCCCGGTTTCGGCGGCACCCGGCGCCTGGCCCGGTTAATCGGGCGGGGCAGGGCCATGGAGATGATCCTGGGCGGAGAGCACATCGATGCCCAGACGGCGCTGGAATGGGGCCTGGTGCAGCGCGTCTATTCCGCCGACGAGCTGATGCCCAAGACCATGGAGTTTGCCCGGCGCCTGGCCAGTTACAGCCTGCGCGCCCTCCAGGCCGCCAAGGCAGCCATTGCCGGGACCGAGGACCTGGGCCTGCACCGGGAGCAGGAGCTCTTTGCCCAGCTTTTCTCGGGACACGACCAGCGGGAAGGCATGACCGCCTTCCTGGAGCGGCGTTCGCCAAAGTTTACCGAATAGGGGGCCTTTACGGCCCCCTTGCGCCTTTGCCCGTCTCCGGCTAGAATAGATAGGGATAAGGATTGTCCCACAGGGACAAGAACAGTCCCGGGAAAGGGAGTGGAATTTGTGACGCGGATAGCTGTACTCACCAGCGGCGGCGATGCCCCGGGCATGAACGCGGCGGTACGGGCTGTGGTGCGCAAGGGCATTTATTTGGGTTGTGAAGTATACGCCGTCAAGGAAGGTTTTCGCGGCCTGCTCACCGACGACATTGTGCCGATGAATTTGGGTTCGGTGGCAGACATTATCCAGCGCGGCGGCACCATTCTGCGCACCGCCCGCTGTGAAGAATTCAAGACCCCGGAGGGCCAGGCCAGGGGCATCGGCAATCTGCGCCGGCGCGGCATCGACGGCGTCATCGTCATCGGGGGCGAAGGGTCGATGCGCGGCGCCCTGGTTTTGGCCAAGGCCGGCATTGCCGCCGTCGGGGTTCCCGGCACCATAGACAACGACATCCCCTGCACCGATTACACCATCGGCTTTGATACCGCTGTGGCCACTGCCTGTGCGGCCATCGACAAGATCAGGGATACCGCCACATCTCACCAGCGGACTTTTATAATCGAACTCATGGGCCGCCATTCCGGTGCCATTGCCCTGGCCGCCGGCCTGGCTGCAGGAGCGGAGTCAATTTTGTTGCCCGAACGCCCTTATGACCTGGACGACATCTGCCGGCGCCTGGAGAAGGGTCGCCAGCGCGGCAAACTGCACAGCATTATCCTGGTGGCGGAAGGGGTGGCCAGCGCATACGAAATTGCCGAGGAAATTAAGCAAAGGACCAAACAGGACAACCGGGTAATCGTTCTCGGCCACCTGCAGCGCGGCGGTTCGCCCACGGCTTTTGACAGGATTCTGGCCAGCCGCATGGCGTCCGAGGCCGTGGATCTGGTGCTGGCCGGCGCCGGCGGCAAGCTGGTTGTCTTCAGCCAGGGCAAATTCTCCAGCGTCGACATCGAATACGCCCTGAGCCAGCCGGCAAACTTTGACGACAGCGCCTACCGGCTGACCAAAATTCTTTCCATTTAGTACGGGTTTGGAGGTGCCGTGATGCGCAAGACAAAAATAGTCTGTACCATCGGGCCGGCCAGCGAAGACCTGGACACCCTCAAAGCCATGTTGCGGGCGGGTATGAATGTGGCCCGGCTGAATTTTTCCCACGACACCCGTCCGGTGCACGGCCGCCGCATCGAGACCATTCGCCGGGCTTCTGAAGAGACGGGGATACCGGTAGCCATTCTTCTGGACACCCGGGGACCGGAGATCCGCCTCAAGGCCTTTGCCCGGGGCAGCGTGCGCTTAAACGCCGGGCAGCGCTTTATCATCACCACCCGGGACGTCCAGGGTACCGAGGAGATGGTGTCGGTGACCCATGCCGGTTTGCCCCGGGATGTCACCGTAGGCAGCCGCGTGCTCATCGACGACGGCCTCATCGAGCTGGTGGTGGAAAAAATTGAAGAAACCGATGTCCACTGCCGGGTAATAAACGGCGGCGTCGTCAGCGACCGCAAGGGCGTCAATTTGCCCGGCGCCCAGGTGTCCCTGCCTTCCCTGGGCCCTCAGGACAAGGACGACATCGTATTTGGCATCGAGATGGGCGTGGATTTTATTGCCGCATCCTTTGTCCGCTCTGCCGGCGACGTGCTGGCCCTGCGCCGCCTGCTGGAAGAGCACGACAGCGACATACATATCATTGCCAAGATTGAAAACCACCAGGGCCTGGAAAACCTGGATTCCATTCTCAAGGTGGCCGACGGCCTCATGATTGCCCGGGGCGACCTGGGGGTGGAGATTCCGCCCGAAGAGGTGCCGCTGGCCCAGAAGCGCATGATTGCCCGTTGCAACCAAGCGGGCAAGCCGGTAATCACCGCTACCCAGATGCTGGAATCAATGATCCGCAACCCCCGGCCCACCCGGGCCGAGGCCAGCGACGTGGCCAACGCCATTTTTGACGGCACCGACGCCATCATGCTGTCGGGAGAGACGGCGATGGGCCAATATCCGGTGGAATCGGTGGCGACCATGGCGCGCCTGGCCGAGCGCACCGAGCAGGCCCTGGACTGCGATGCTTTCCTCCAGCGCCACGAGCCCACCATGCACCAGTCGGTGACCGACTCCATCAGCTATGCCAGCCGGCAAACCGCCCGGCGCCTTGGCGCGACAGCCATCCTGACCTCCACCCAATCCGGGCATACCGCCCGCATGGTATCCAAGTACCGCCCCGGCGTGCCCGTCATCGCCGTCACTCCCAGGCCGTCAGTGCTGCGCAAGCTCCTGCTCATCTGGGGAGTAATCCCTCTCTTGGGCCGCAAGACGGAAAACACCGACGAGATGATCTACGCAGCCATCACCGCTGCCCTCAACGACAACCTCATCGCCAACGGCGACCTGGTGGTCATTACGGCAGGAGTGCCGGTGGGAGTTCCCGGCACCACCAACCTGCTTAAGGTCCACGTGGTGGGCGACGTGGCGGTGCGGGGGACAGGCATCGGCCAGAAACCGGCGACGGGCCCCGTACGGGTGGTGCGCACCGTCAAGGACGCCTGCAAACTGCAACCGGGGGACATAATGGTTACCATCGGCCTGGACAGGGAAATGGTGCCCTGTCTCAAGGGGGTGGCGGCCATCATCGCCGAAGAAGGCGGGCTGACCTCGCCGGCGGCCATAGTTGGCCTGGAGCTGGGAATCCCGGTGATTGTCGGCGCCAGCGGGGCCACCTCCCTGCTGGAAGACGGCCAGATTGTCAGTCTGGACACCGGCCGGGGTCTGGTGTACCGGGGGCAGGCCAACATAGTCGGCTGAACTTCCGCTCCGGACGATAGGACCGGGCACAAGCAAACTCCCAGCGCGATTTTGTGCAAACGGGTTGTTTTTGCCGGCATGTCGCTTTATAATAATAAGCAGTGGGGGCGTAGCTCAGCTGGGAGAGCGTACGGTTCGCATCCGTAAGGTCGAGAGTTCGATCCTCTTCGCCTCCACCAATCTGAAAATCCGACCGGCGCAATGGCGCCGGTCTTTTTTCTGTCCAAGCAAGAAGGAAAGCGGAAAGCAAATGTATAATATATCAAAAAACCAGTTTTTGGGCGAAAGGAGGAACGCGATGTTCCAATACGTCGAGGATCTGGCAACCAAGATCGGCCCCAGGGGTTCCACAACCCGGGCGGAACGCGCCGCCGCCAAGTACGTGGCGGAAAAGTTACAGGCGGCGGCCGACGACGTCGAGGTGCAGTCCTTTCGGTCGGTGCCCACATTTTCCTGGGCTTATGGCATTTATTATTTTCTAATGGTGGTTTCGGCCCTGCTCATTTTCCGCTGGCCGGTGGCGGCTGGCGTTCTGGCCCTGCTCAACACTATAGCCTATGTGCTGGAAAGCCACACCTTTGAGGTTCTGACCCGCATCCTGCCCAAGAATAAAAGTCAGAACGTCATCGCCCGGAAGGGGAACCGCGCAGCCGGGGAGGGCAGGCTGCCGCGCATAATTCTCACCGCCCATTACGACACTTCCCGTTCGGGCCTGAACTTCCATCCCAAACTGGTCAAGGGGTTCCGGCGCGCCTTCCTGCTCATGAACTTCTGCATAGCTGTCATTTTGCTCATGGCCCTGGCCGCTGCCGCGGCAACCCTGACCGGACTGGAGCTGCCTGCTTTCTACCCTTACCTGGTTCTTCCTTTTGCTCTGTACCTTTTTATCACCGTACTCCTGCTGGCAGACAGGGAGCTCCGCGGCGTCCACGTGCCCGGCGGCAACGACAACGCCTCTGGGGTGGCGGTGATGCTGGACAGCTTCATCCGCCTGGCCGGCAATTTGCCCCCGGGCGCCGAGGTGTGGGCGGTGGCCACCGGCGCCGAAGAAGCCGGCACCGTGGGCATGCTGCGCTTTTTGGAGCAGTACGGCGACGACATCCGCGACGACTATATAATCAACTTGGACAACCTGGGCATCGGTCACCTGAAATACATTGTGGCCGAGGGTTTGTTCCGCGCCTTCCCGGCCAACAGGGAGCTGGTCCTGGCGGCTGCCGCCTGCGCGCGCCAAAACAGCCATCTGGACATCGGCCCCCACGTCTACAAGGCCCTGACCACCGACGCCACCCCGGCCCTGGTGCGCGGGTACAAGGCCATGAGCATTATGGCCTTTGCTGATGACGGGACCTTGCCCAACTGGCACTGGCCCACCGATACCGCCGAGGCGGTGGATCCCGAAAACCTCAACGCCGCCGGCATCCTGGTGCGCTCCATTGCCGAACAGATCTGGACCCGCGAAGCAAAAAACCTTTCCCCCGGCGCCTAGCATGCTCGCTGCCCCCGTCTCCGGGGGCATTTTTGTCGGGGCAAGCGGTATTGACCGCACAGGGGAATGGGGTTATACTGGGAACAGCGAAATTTTTGTGATGCGAAATAAGCGGCAGAAAAGGAGCAAAAGACAATGACGGACATCACCAAAGGAAATTTAAAGCGCAGCGTCTTTTTGCTGGCCATGCCGGTGGTCGCGCGCTTGTTCTTGCAGATGCTGGTGGGGGTCGTCGACCTGGCCATGGTTGGCCGCATCAGCCCGGCGGCAATTTCGGCGGTGGGCATGGGCAACCAGGTTTTTATTTTGTCGGCGGCAATTTTAAACGCTTTTACCGTCGGCACTACGGCGCTTGTGGCCAGAATGGTGGGGGCGGGCCAGAGCGAACAGGCCAGGATCTATGCCCGGCAATCCCTGGTGGTTACCTTTTCCCTGGGGGTTGTCATCGGAGTCACGGTGTTTTTGGGCTCCGAAGCGATAATGCGCTTTTTGCTGGTGGCCTCGGAAAACCCGGATCCCGAGATTATCCGCCTGGGCACGGCCTACCTGCGCATAGTGGCGGCGGCAGAACCTCTCACCTTTACCATGGTCAACTGCTTTGCCATTCTCCAGGGGGCGGGCAATATGAAGACGCCGCTGTATATCATGAGCTTTGCCAACTTGCTCAACGTGGTGTTTGACTACCTCCTGATATTCGGCATCGGCTTTTTCCCCGAGTGGGGCGTGGCCGGCGCTGCCCTGGCCACCTCCGGTTCCAAGAATGTGGCGGCCATCCTGGGGCTTTTGTACCTGTTCAGCCGGCACAGTCCCCTGCGCCTCAGCCTGCGCCAGGATTTCCGGCCCCAATGGGCCCGGATTCAGGAAATCATGCGCATCGGCCTGCCTTCGGCGGGGGAACAGCTGGTGCGCAGCAGCGGTTCTGTTGTCTTTTCCATGCTGGTGGCGGGGCTGGGCCCCATTGCCATCGCCGCCAACCAAATTATCATGAAGTCCATGTCCATGTCCTTCATGCCCGGAATTGGCTTTGGCCACGCTGCCACCACCCTGATTGGGCAGAACCTGGGGGCGGGGAAACCGGAGCGGGCGGAGCAAAGCGGCTACCTGGCCTGCAAAATGGCCGCCGTCTTCATGACCTGTGTGGGACTTGCCTTCTTCTTCTTTTCCCGGCCAATAGCCGGCATATTTACCTCCGACCCTGCCGCCCAGCTGGCCGCCGGCGAGAACCTGAAAATCCTGGCCATTTCCCAGCCCTTCCTGGCTTACGTCATGGTCCTGGCCGGGGCCTTGCGCGGCGCCGGCGATACCGGCTACGTCATGCTGGTCACCCTGATTGGGACCTGGGGCAGCCGGGTGGTTATGGGCTGGTTCCTGGGCATTTTCCTGGGGCTGGGCCTCCGGGGCGTCTGGATTGCCATGGTGCTGGACAATTTAATCCGGGCCGCTCTGCTCATTGCCCGTTATCGTTCCGGGTCCTGGAAGACCATCCGGGTGCGGTCTGTCTCCCAAACTGCATAAATACAGGGCCACTGTTTGTTCAAAACGGTGGCCCTGTTGCACCACAGGCGCAAAGAGCGGGGCAATAATTTTGCGGGGTATTAATAGGCTGTAATAGAATACCTTGGGGAGGGATGCAGGTGAATAACCTCTTTGTCGTGTCCCGGCTCTTTTGGGGGTTGGTTGCCGTCAATTTCGTCATCGTGCTCCTGGGGGCGGCGCTTTACCCCGAGCCCTTTTCGCTGCTCATGGATCCCATGAGCTGGCTGGGGAAGTGGGTAACGGCTTCGGGCCGTGCCAACACCGGCCTGTTCCTGGTTATCGCTGCCACCCTGGTGGGCGATGCCGTGGCATGGCGGTATGTCGTCGCTCTGGCCGATTTTCCCTGGATGCAGCGCCGGGAGATGCGGCTTTTCGGCGCCATGGTGTCATTGGGCTTCGTCATTATGGCCTTCCCCTGCGATATTTTTGTCGCCACCCACAGTTTCGGCGCCGGGATTATGGTGGGCGGCCTCTGGGCCTTTACGGCCATGAACTTATACCATCTTTATCGTTACGGGATTATGGGCGCAACTCTCCACCGCTGGCTGCACATTGTTCTGCACGCCGCCGCCCTCTTTTGCGGGGTGAATTTTGTGCTGGATACCCCCCTGAAGGGCTTCAGCCAGCGGCCGCTGATCCTGGCCATTTTGGCGGATAACTTTATCTTTTTCCGGTTGCTGAAAAATCAGCAGTCCGGAATTTCTGCCTGAATTTGCCAGTTTCTGCCCTTTGACACGGGGACGGTTCCGTGGCATAATATAGGCAAACATATGTTCGGAGGTTGTCCCCATGCTGCCCTTGCTCAACGCGCGCAGTTATTTCAGCTTCCTGCAGGCCGTCCCGTCTCCCGCCGAGCTGGTGGAGGCAGCGGCCAGCCTGGGTTGCCGGGAGTTGGCCCTGACCGATGTAAACTCCCTCCACGGCGCAGTGGAATTTGTCACCGCGGCGCATAAGGCGGGAGTGCGCCCCTTGCTGGGCGCTGCGGTGGATTGCGCCGGTCAGGGCCGGCTGTCTTTGTTGCTCAAGCGGGGCGGCGAGCCTGCGCCCCTGGTAACCGCCGTAAATCGGGCCTCCCTGGCCGGGGAGGCTCCTCTTTCCTGCCTGGCGGGCGGCAAGTTGCTGGTGCTGGCGGGAGAGGAAAGCGCCATTTACCGCTGCCTGGCGGGCGGGGATTACCCCCGCGCCCTGGCTTTGGCCCGGGAGCTGAAGGACCTGGCCGGGGCAGATTTTTGGCTGGGCCTTGCCGGCAACCGGGCCCTGTGGGCGGCCATCGGGGAGCTGGCCCGGGCTGTGGGCGCCGGGGTCGCCGCCTGCCCGCCGGTGCGCTGGGTGCAGCCCAAACAGGAGCTGGCGTACCGGGCCCTGACGGCGATTGCCGGTTTGGCCGGGAGCCCGGGGGCGGGGTTGCCAGCCAGACCGGCGGAGCTGGAAAAACTGTATTCTGTTTTTCCCGAGGCCGTGGCCGGGGCCAGGACCCTGGCGGAGCAGGCGGGAGGGGAGCTGCCCCTGGGCAAGTTCTTCCTGCCCCGCTTTGGCCAGGACGACGCGGCCTTTCTGCGCAGCCTTTGCCGCCGGGGGCTGGAGCGCCGCTACTCCAGGGACCGGGGCGAGGCCGAGGCGCGCCTGGCCATGGAACTCGAGGTTATCGAGGCCATGGGCTTTTCTTCTTACTTCCTGATTTGCTGGGACCTGGTCCGCTTCGCCCGCAGCCAGGGCATCGCCGTGGGGCCGGGACGGGGCTCGGCGGGAGGCAGCATCGTCTCCTACCTCCTGGACATAACCCGGGTGGATCCCCTGGCCCACAACCTGTACTTTGAGCGCTTTCTCAACCCCGGCCGGGTCAGCATGCCGGATATCGACATGGACTTTTGCTACCGGCGCCGGGACGAGGTCTTTGCCTATGCCGTCCAGCGCTACGGGCGGGAGCACACCTGCCAGATTGCCGCTTACAGCACCTTTGGTCCCCGGGGCAGCCTCCGGGATGCCGGGCGGGCCCTGGGGTTTCCCAAAGGCGAGGTGGACGCCCTCTGTCGCCGGGTGCCTTCCCATGGCCGCCTGGCCGCCATACTGCAACAGGACCCCCAGCTGGCGGCCCAGGCTGCCCGCCCGCCCTGGCGGCGCTGGTTTGCCCTGGCCGCCCAGCTGGAAGGGCGGGTGCGCCATACTTCGGTACACCCCGGCGGCCTCCTCATCACTCCTTTTCCCCTCAACCAGCTGGTCCCCCTCTTTCGCTCCAGCGGCGGGGACGTCTGTTCCCAGTGGGACAAGGACGGAGTGGAGGCCATGGGGCTGTTAAAGATGGATCTGCTGGCGGTGCGGGGTTTGACGGTAAACCAGCAGGTAACCCTCCAGGTTGGCCGGGCCCGGGTGGCCCGGCGCTATAGTCCCCGGGATCCCGCCGCCCTCAGGTTGCTGCAGCGGGGGGAGACCCTGGGTTGCTTCCAGCTGGAAAGCGAGGGCATGCGCGCCCTGATGAAGCGCCTGCGCCCCCGGGGGGTGGAAGACGTCATCGCCCTCCTCTCCCTGTACCGGCCGGGGCCTTGGCAGGCGGGGATGGTGGAGCGCTATATCCGGCGCCGCCACGGCCTGGAGCCGGTGGAATACTGGCATCCCGACCTGGAGCCGGTGCTCAGGGATACCTACGGCGTCCTGCTCTACCAGGAGCAGGTCATGCAGGTGGCCCAGGTCATTGCCGGTTACAGCCCCGCCGAGGCCGACATGTTGCGCCGGGCGGTGGCCAAACTGCGGCGCGGGGAAATGCAGGAGCTGACCCGGGAGTTCTGCACCCGGGCCCGGCAGCGGGGTTATACCGGGGAACTGGCCCGCCAGCTCCTGGACATACTCATTGAGTTTTCCGGCTACGCCTTTAACCGGGCCCACAGCGCCGCCTACGGACACCTGGCCATGTTCACCGTCTTCCTCAAGGCCCGCTGGCCCGCCCATTTTTGCGCCGCCCTGCTGGCCACCCGCATGGGTTACTACCCGCCCCAGACCTACGTCAACGAGGCCATCCGCCTGGGCATTCCCGTCCTGCCGCCCTGCGTCAACAAAAGCGGCCTCGGCACCCGGGTGGAGGGCAAGGCAATCCGCCTGGGCCTGGATTATGTCAGGGGGCTGGGGGCCGATGCAGCCCGGCTGATCCAGGCCCGGGGCAAGACTCCCTTTTCCTGCCTCCGGGACTTCGTGGTACGGGCGCAATTGGGCGAGGCGGCGCTGCGGGCTCTGGTCCAGGCCGGCGCCCTGGATTGCCTGGAACCCAACCGGCGCAAACTCCTGGCCGCCTTGCCGGTGCTGGCCGCTGTCCGTCCCGGTCCCCCCGACCTGGTGGGACAATTGCGGGAGACCGGCCCGTTATTGCTGCCTGACCTGCCCGACCTGAATCCCGCTCGGAAGGCGGCGGGGATGTTTGCCAGCCTCGGCCTGGTTCTGGACCCGGACTGGCTGGCCGCCCAGCGTCCCCCCTGGGATTTGCCCCGGGTCACCGCCGCCGATGTCGCCGCCCTGCCCCGGGGCCGCCAGGTGGTTGTGGCTGCCGCCGTGGTCAACCGCCGTTACGGCAATATCACCCTGGATGACTTCAGCGCCCAGGTCCAGGCCAGGTACCCCGGGCCCATCCCCGCTTTCTGGGTGTGGGCCCGGGGCCGGGCCGAGGCCGGGCGCCTTGTCGACGCAGAACTGCGCCCTTTGGAAGGAGTGCTGACCCGATGAAACTGCTGGAAGAGAAAGTCCCCGTCATCGCCCGCTTCGACGGCGTCGGCGTGCGCCCTTTGGAATTCATATGGCGGGGACGGCGCTGGCCGGTGCGCAACGTCATCAGGACCTGGCGACAATTTTCTCTCCTGGAAGAGCAGGTCCAGGTCTTTGTGGTGGAAACCGGCAACCGGCCCGCCCAACTTAGCTACTTTCCTCAATCGGGCTGGTGGCGCCTGGACAAAATTTAGCGCGCAACCAGTCTCCCCGCCCCTTACTTTTATATTTTTTATTTTTACCTTAAAAAATTAGAGGTTTTGTCTTGACAACCACCTTATTTTTGCTAATATTTACTTAAACATAATTAAAGATAGGGGTAGAGGAAATGAAGTTTAAGCCTCTGATACGCTTGATAAGAGAAGCGCCCGGCCTGAAGCTGACGACTGCGGCGTGGCTGCTCCTGGCTGCGGTGGAGTCGGCGGCGATTCCCTTCCAGGCCTATGTGTTGCGTTCCCTCATAGACGGCGTCCTGACGGGGAACGCCCAGTTTTACTACGGGCAGGCGGCCCTGATTGCCGCGACAATAGCGGCGGTGGCCCTGATTGCCTGGATGCGCAGTTGGGTCATGGGCCATATGTCGGAAAAAGGCGCGGCCAGTTTGCGCAGCAGAGCGGTGGACAGCATTTTGCACATGCCCATGGCGCGCCTGGATGCCGTGCACAGCGGCGATCACCTCTCCCGGTTGACCAACGATGCCGGGGTGGTCAGACACTACCTGTACTTTGAACTCTACTGGCTGGTCAGTGCGCCGTTGGAGGGCCTGCTGAGCCTGGTTTACCTGTTTTACTTGGACTGGATTATGAGCCTGGTCACCCTTGCCCTCATTCCTGTCTTTATCTTGCTGACGGCCAGGGTCACTAAGCCGGTGCATGCCTTCAGCGGCCGGCTGCAACAGGACCTGGCGGAAGTCAACAGTGTCACCCAGGATGCCCTGGGCGGCAGCGAAGTGGTAAAGGCCTTTAACCTGCAGGAAAGGATGGAAGAACGACATGAAGCCAGGCTGGCGGGCGCTGTGGAGAGCGGCCTGCGCCTGGCCCGGCAGCAGGCTTGGGTAAGGCTGGCTTCCCTGGCTTCGGGACTGTTGCCCTTGCTGGTGCCCCTGGCCCTGGGCGGCTGGTTTGCCGTGCAGGGGCGCATCACCGTCGGCACCCTGCTGGCCTTTTTGCAGCTGCTCAACAGCGTATCCCATCCCCTCCAGCGCTTGCCCAATGCCATGGGGGCGCACCAAAAAGCCATGGCCTCCCTGGACCGGCTGCATCAGCTCATCGATGAGCCCAGGGAGCGCCAGGACGGCGAAGAATTCAGCAACGGCCAGGACGTAATCCTGGAAGCCCGGGATTTGGTCTTTGGCTATGAAAACGGCGACGTCATCCGGGGCCTGAGCTTCGCCCTGCGCCGGGGCGAGACGGTGGCCCTGGTGGGACCGAGCGGGGCCGGCAAGACCACGGTATTTAAACTCCTGGCCGGTCTTTACGCCCCCGCCGCCGGCCAGGTCCTGCTCTACCGCCGGCCATTGACGGAATGGAATTTGGCCGCTGCCCGGCGCCAGATGGCCATGGTCAGCCAGGATACCTTCCTGTTTCCCGGCACCATTGCCGAAAACATCGCCCTGGGCAAGCCGGGGGCGACGCGGGCAGAGATCATCGACGCTGCCAGGCAGGCCAATGCCCACGAGTTTATCCGGCAGCTGCCCGACGGTTATGACCACATCCTGACCGAACGGGGCGGCAATCTCTCCGGCGGCCAGCGCCAGCGCATCGCCATTGCCCGGGCAATACTGCTCAATGCGCCCATTCTCCTCCTGGATGAAGCCACTTCAGCCCTGGACACAGAATCGGAGCGCCTGGTGCAGGATGCCCTGGACAAAATGGCGGCCAGCCGCACCACCCTGGTCATCGCCCACCGCCTCTCCACCATCCGCAACGCCGACCGCATTTTGGTCATGGATGAGGGCAAAATCGTTGAAAGCGGCACGCACCAGGAACTGCTGGAGCGGGGCGGTCTCTACCGACAGCTGTACCTGAAACAGTTCGGCGCTGACGCCGCCGAGGGAGGTGTTGCCTAGTGATTGCATCCCTGCGCAAACTGCTGGCGACCATCAATCGTCCGGGCCGTTATATTCTGGGCCTGGCCCTGATTTCTCTGGTTTCGGCCACCCTGAACATCTTTTTCGGCTTCGGCCTGATGGCATTTATAAACTCTGCCCGGTTTACCGACAGCAGCATGCTTTACTCCAGCTTGATTTTCGTGTTCGCCACCGCCTTCGGCCTGGCTGTGCTGATGCCCCTGGGCTATTGGCTGACGGACACGGCGGCGGTGCACGGCACGGCCAATTTGCGTCGCCGGGTCTTCAAAAGCGCCCTGCGGCTCACCGCCTCATGGCTGGAAAAGAGGCACAGCGGCGACCTTACCTCCCGGGCCACCAACGACATTCTTGCAGCCGAAAAGGCTTACAGCCTTGATCTGGTCAATCTCGCCGAAGTTCTTTTCGGCGGGCTGGGCTGTCTTACGGCAATGCTGGTGGTGGACTGGAAGCTGGCCATTGCCATGGTGGTATTGGGCGTGATGCGGGCAGGCGGCAACGCCCTCCTGTCCAAACCCCTGGGGAGGGCGGCCGACCGGGTGCAAAAAGCGCTGGCCGAAGTTACCGAGCAGGTGACCGATGCCGCCAACGGCGGCCAGGTCATCCGCATGTTTAACTCACAGCAAGCCCTGCAGCAAAAATTTGAGCGACATAACCAGGCGGCGGTGGCCAAGGGTTTGGCCCGCATCCGCTACGCCGCCCTCTTTAACGGATTAAACACCTTTACCGGCTGGCTTTCCTTTATCGGCCTGATTACCGCCGGGGGCTGGCTGATCATGCGGGGCTGGTACGATTTGGGCACCATCATGCTCTTCGTCCAGCTCCAAAACGGCGTCAACGGCCTCTTTGCCGCCCTGGGGCACTTTATCACCCAGTTGCAGTCTTCCCTGGCCGGCAGCCGCCGGGTGCTGGAAATCATCGAGCAGCCGCCGGAACCCGAGCGGGTTATATTGCCCGCTGCCCCCCGCACCAGGGCGGCCGTGGCCCTGGAAGAGGTCAGTTTTGCCTATGCTCCCGAGGAAGGAAACGTCTTAAAGGGCGTCAGCCTGCGCGTGGAAGAAGGGGAAACGATGGCTCTGGTGGGGCCCAGCGGCGGCGGCAAGAGCACGGTATTTAAACTCCTCCTGGGCTTTTATTCCCCCAATGCCGGCGCCATCTCCATCCTGGGCAAAGGCCTGGATCAGTACACCTTGCAGGAACTGCGGGACATAATTGCCTACGTCCCCCAGAACCCTTACCTCTTCAACGGCACCATTGCCGAGAACATCGGCTTTGGCAAGCCAGGAGCCTCGCTGGAGGAAATAGAAGCAGCGGCCAGGGCTGCCTGCGCCCATGACTTCATCAGCCAGTTTCCCGACGGGTACGAGACCATGGTGGGCGAGCGCGGCAGCCACCTGTCCGGCGGCCAGCGCCAGCGCATTGCCATCGCCAGGGCAATCCTCAAGGATGCTCCCATTTTGCTGCTGGATGAGGCCACTTCTTCCCTGGACAGCGAATCCGAGGAGCAGGTGCAACTGGCCCTGGCGCGGCTGATGAAGAACCGCACCACCCTGGTCATCGCCCATCGCCTCTCCACCGTCCGGGATGCCCACCGCATTGTGGTCATTGCCGGCGGCAGGGTGGCGGAGGAGGGAACCCATCAGGAGCTCTTGCAGGCCGGCGGAATCTACCGCCGCCTTCACGAAATGCAGTTTGCAGAAGATATGCAGGATGCAGGATAGGGCGCCCCCGGCGCCCTGTTTAGTTTTGCCCGGGCAATACCGGGATGGGACAAAAGGATATCCAGGGCGGCAAGCCTGTGTTATACTCTGGATTAGACGGCAGTTCGCCGGCACGGGCCGGAGGGTAAGGCTGGATTCCGGGCAAGAAAATATCATTAAGAAACGGGGAGCTCGACTTGCACAATGACTGGAAACGGAAAGTAATACTCTTTCTGACGGGGCAGACCATTTCGCTGTTGGGTTCGGCCCTGGTCCAGTATGCCATCACCTGGCACATTACCCTGGCCACCCAATCCGGGGTGATGATGACCATATCCATCATCTGCGGGTTCCTGCCCACCTTTTTTATCTCTCCCTTTGCCGGGGTCTGGGCAGACCGCTTTCCACGCAAGACGGTGATTATCCTGGCCGATTCCTTCGTCGCCCTGTCGACACTGGTGCTGGCGATCCTGTTCTTCATGGGTTACAATTCCCTGGCGCTGCTCTTTGTCATGTCTGCCCTGCGCGCCCTGGGTTCCGGGGTGCAGTCCCCGGCTATTGAGGCGCTCCTGCCTCAGCTGGCGCCCAGGGATAAACTGACCAGGGTGAATGCCGTAAACAGCTCCATTCAAGCCGCAGTTTCCCTGCTCTCGCCGATGCTCAGCGGCGCCCTGCTCAGCTTTGCCAGACTGGAAACCATCTTCTTTATCGATGTCATCACTGCCGCCATTGCCGTATCCATCTTGCTATTCCTGTTGCAGGTTCCCGCCCATGCCAAGGCGGCGGGCAGGCAGGTTACCGGTTATTTTCGCGATATGCGGGAGGGGATTGCCTACGCAATTAGAAATGACTTTATCAGGACTTATTGCCTCTTTAATATCTTCTTTCTGATCCTGATTGCCCCGGCGGCGTCTTTGACCCCCCTGCAGGTGGCCCGGACTTATGGTGATGACGTATGGCGCCTCACGGCCATGGAAGTAGTCTTCTCTTTGGGAATGATTGGCGGCGGGGTGCTGATGGCTGCCTGGGGAGGATTCAGAAATAAGCTGCATTCCATGACTTTATCCAACCTCATTATCAGCGTCTGTACCTTTGCCGTGGGTTTGGCTCCTGCTTTCTGGCTTTACCTGGTTTTCATGGGAATCTTTGGAGTGGCCATACCGATCTTTAACACTCCGGCAACGGTATTGGTGCAGCAAAAAGTGGAAGGGGATTTTTTAGGCAGGGTATTCAGCGTCATTCGCATGATATCCAGCACCATGTTGCCCCTGGGCATGCTGATCTTCGGCCCCCTGGCCGATTATGTGCCCATTGAACCGTTGCTGGTGGCAACGGGAATTATGCTCTTTATACTCAGCCTGGCCATGGGCGCCAACAAAGTGCTCTACGAAGCAGGAAAGCCGGAACTTTTACCCGAATCCCAGGGCTGACTTCCCCCCCGGCTTGTGCTATAATTAACATTGTCAGCAGCACAAAGGGGGTGCAAACAAATGGCCTTTAGAATCTCGGATGCTTGCATAGCTTGCGGCGCCTGCGCCGACACCTGCCCTGTAGAAGCTATCAGCGAAGGTGAAGACAGGTACATAATTGATGCCGATGTCTGCATCAGTTGTGGCGCTTGTGCTGACTCCTGCCCCGCTGAAGCAATCGACGAAGATTAAGTTTCTCCGCTGGACCGGAAACGGTCCTTTTTTCACCGCTGCACCATTCCGCCGGCGCTTTGAGGAAACACCTGTGCAGTACAAACAGCCAAGGAGGGATCAAACTGGAAGTCAAGGTTCAGTTTTTTTCCTTTACCCGCAAGTACGGGGAAACGGAGATGATTGCCAAGCTCCCCGGCGACGAATGCAAGGTTGCTGACCTGATAAGCTTTTTGAACGCACACCTGGATAAATCCTTTGCCGAAGAAATCGGCAACAGCATTGCCGAAAACCCCCGCCTGCAGGCCCTGATTTATGTGCGCAACGAGAACATCCTCAACCTCCAGGGCATGGATACCGTTATCAGGGATGGGGACACCGTCAAATTCCTTCCGGTGATGTGGGAAGGATAAAATTAAAATAACCAGCCTGCGGGCTGGTTATTTTAATTTGGTCAGCCGGTATTCGTTGTGCAGCGTGTCTGCCAGGAGCAGGGTCCCGCCGCTGAGGAGGGTGCCCCGCCCGGTCAGCAATTTAACCGCCTCGGCCACCTGCAACGCCGCCACCAGGGCGGGGGTGAAAGAAGGGTTGCTGGGCCGCAGGTTCTTCTGAAATTCCGGGCTCTGGTAAATCCTTTCCATGGTGTCATCCCCCGGCAGAATGGTGGCCACCTGCCCGTACCAGGCGTGGATGGCGCCGTGGACCAGGGGAATCTGCAGGGCTGCGCAGGCCCTGGCTATGGCCAGCCGGCTGGGGATGTTGTCCAGGGCGTCCATGACCACATCGTGGTTGCGCAAAAGCGCCAGGGCGTTGTCCTCGTCCAGCACCGCCGCGACCGGCGTTACGGCAATATCCGGGTTGACCAGCTTCATTCTTTCTGCCGCCGCCAGCACTTTGCTGCCGCCGATGTTCCCTGTGTCGGACAGCAACTGACGGTTGAGGTTGGAAGGGGCGAACACATCGCCGTCAATGACGGTTAAATGCCCGACTCCCAGCCGGCCCAGCATTTCCAGGATATAGCCGCCCAGCCCGCCGCAACCGACAATGGCTGCGCGTTTTGTTCTCAGCAGTTCATTTTCTTCCGGCGTAAGGGTGCCGATATTGCGTGCATAGCGTTCCATCCGGATTATCCCCCTTTGCTGTCTTCCCTGCCAGTATTTCTCCGGCGGAAAGGCATACTCCTGCAAAGGCAAATGGCATTGTCCAGGAAACGAACATGCGTTTTGTCACGCCGTTCTGGTATAATGCCATTGGGCAGGCATTGCGGGAGGACGCGCTCTTGTCCGGGGGCCGGAACCGGCAAAAAGAATTTACCGGCCTGTCCAAGTAGTATATACTGGAACTGATAACGCGTCACCGCCTGCGGGGGTGAAAGAAGTGAAGGCTGATCCGGGCCAGCAGGTCCTGGCCAATTTCATATACCATTACCTGGCGGTAACCGGCCGTCCTGCCCACCCCGGCGAACTGCGGAACCTGGTGGACGGCTTCGGCCGCAACTTCAAGGGGCGGCCGATACTGGAACTGCTCCAGAGCGACAAGCGCTTTCTCTGCAGAAGCGAAGGGTGGGGACTGGCAGACTGGAAGTTCTTTACCGCAGTGGACGTGGAGACCACCGGGCTTTCTCCCCAGGAGGACCGGGTGACGGAAATTGCCCTGGTCAAGATGTGGGGCACCCACATCGTGGCGCAGTGGTCCAGTCTGGTCAATCCCGGCTGCCCCATTCCTCCGTACATAACCCAGCTGACGGGAATAACCGATGCCATGGTCGCCGATGCCCCGGCCTTTTCCCAACTCGTCGACACCATCCGCGCCTTCATCGGGGAGAGCACCTTGCTGGCCCACAACGTCCCCTTTGACCGGGGGTTTGTCTGTGCAGAGCTGAGGCGGGCGGGCTGCCAGCCGCTGCCCAACCCCTGGGTGGACACCCTGACCCTGGCCAGAAAATACCTGCCCCAGCTCCCCAACCGCAGGCTGGCCACCGTGGCCCAGCACTTCGGCATCTCCACTGCCGGCCACCACCGGGCCATGGCCGACGCCCTGATGGTGGCGGGAATCTTTGCCAAACTGAACAGCCTGGACGACTCCCGCCTGGCCAAGGCATAGGGACGGTCCTTTTGCTTCCTTCCTCAATTAGCGGAGAAAGCAGAAGAACCGTCCCTTTCTTAATAATTTCCTATCCAGGGGCCATTTATTGCGCAGAACAATGGGTTGCCTCAATTGAGGCAACCCATTGTTAATTATTAGGAGCTTAACTTCTTGCCTTTGCAGAAAAAGCCAAGGGAAAAGGCCGCTATCTGGAGCAGGGCGGCTAAAAAACCACTAATTTTACCGTACCAAGCGGGCAGGTTTCCAAACATGAGGAAGAGGCCACCTTGCAGGAGATAGACCACAGGAACTTTATAGAGGCTGGATATGAGGGTGAGCCATTTGTTGATTATATTTGCCCCAGGTTTCCCGCCAAAGAAAAAGAGAAAGAGGAAGGATTGGATAATCGCACTATTGCCCAGGAGAAAGTTGTATAACTTACCCAGATTCAGAGTGGCAAAGCGGCTGCCTGCCCACGCCCAGAAGGCCAGGAAGGCCAAGGATATCAGGTACAAGGCGACGGGGATTCCTTCTTTGAGATAGAAATAGTGCACGCTTAGCCATTCCACGATAGCCCCAGCCACCATTGGCGAAAACAGCAATGGGATTGTGAAGATTATTTTTTTACGCTCGGTTGCCATGATCTTTCACCTCCTTTGCAGCGTAATTTTTTCCGGGCCATGTATAAGGAAGCTTGCCGAGAGAGCCTTCCTAGGCGGCAATGTCTCGGCGCTGGTACAGCAGCCAGGTTGCAGCGACAATTGCCGCGCTGGCGGCAAGGAGCAGCAGAGCGTAGAGGGGATTGATGGTCCCGTCGGCGAAGATGTCGCCGGCGTCCATGTAGCGGAAGGGGGTCAACCAACTTAAGAATTTAACCTTCTCTGAAAGTTGGCCGATGGTATTAATAAAGTACAGCCCCAGGACCAGGCCGATGCTCACCGACAGGGAGGACTTGCGCCGGGTGAAGAAGAGGGCAGTGAAGAAGCCCAGGGCGGCCAAGAAGAGGTGCACCAACAGGGGAGCCAGGAGCATCCAGAACAGGGTGAGCCGGGAAAAATCCTCGGCCACGAAGATCTCGAAACTCAGCCAGGATAAGAGGCCGATGATCAGGTTGAGGGCGATGATGTTAAGAATCCAGGCCAGCAGCTTTTCCACTATTACCTGGCTGCGGCTGACGGGCTTGGCCAGGAGGAATTCTATGGTCTTGTCATCCTCTTCCTTGGCCAGGATGCCCGAGCCCAGGATGGCGGCGTAGATGCCGCCGAAGAGCACCACCATAAAATAGGCCTCCACGCCGTAAAAGCCAATGGGGTCGGCCATGCTCAGCTTTTCCATGCCGAACATCCTGATCATGGCTTCGGGAAACAACTCCATCAGTTCGTCCAGCGCTTCCTTGTCTGCCGCCATGGAGGGGTAGACGGCGATGAGGAGGAGATTCAAAAGGGCCAGGGTCAGGGCCCAAACCAGGAGGCCCCGCAAATTGCTGCGCAGTTCGCGGCTGAGGATGTTCATCGGCTTTCCTCCTTCTCGTAATAATGCATGAACACTTCCTCCAGAGGCGGTTCTTCCAGATGGAGGCGGAGCAGTTCATATCGGGCCAGTTCCTGCACCAGTTGGTTTATGTCCCCGTTGAAGAGGAGGCGCCAGGTCCCGTTGTCCTGCTCGGAATGGATGATTCCGGGCACATCCGGGGGAGCGGAAGCAGGGTCCTTCATGGTCAGGGTGACCTTGAGGAACTGGCTGCCCCGGAGCCGGTCCATTTCCTCCAGCCTGAGGATGCGCCCGTTTTTGATGATGGCCACCCGGTGGCACAGGCGTTCCACCTCGCTGAGGACGTGGGAAGAGAAGAAGACGGTGACACCCTTCTTGTTTTCTTCCTGGAGGATTTCGAAGAAGTGCCTTTGCATCAGGGGATCCAGGCCGCTGGTGGGCTCGTCGAGAATGAGGAGACGGGGCTCATGGAGCAGGCACTGGATGATGGCTACCTTTTTTTTGTTGCCCAGGGACAGGGAATGGATTTTCTTTTCGGGGTCCAGGTCAAAGAGCTCCGTCAGCTCCCGGATTCTCTTGCTGCAGTCCTTGTTGTAAAAGCGGGCCGAATAGGCCAGGAGTTCCCCCGCTGTCATGTCGTCGTAGTAGTTTACTTCACCAGGGAGATAGCCCACCCGGGCCCGGATTTCCCGGCTGTGCCGGACGATGTCCAGGCCGAAAACGGTTGCCGAACCGGAGGTGGGGAAGATGAAGTTGAGCAGGGTGCGGATGGTGGTGGACTTACCCGCCCCGTTGGGGCCGATGAAGCCGAAAATCTCCCCCTCCCGCACTTCCAGGTCGACGTTCTCAATCCCCCGGATCTTTCCGTAGTACTTGGTCAGGCTGTTGGTTTTGATAATCGCCAATATGTTCCCTCCCGCCGGCCGCGCGGCCAAATTCTGTAAATATTGTATCCTGGCCCGGGCGGGGGGTCAATGCACGGGGACCGCTGCTGCCGCCGTATGGAAGGCAGCAAGGCGGTCCTTTGTGTTTAACCGGGTTTTTCCGGAAATAATTCCGGGTTGCCAGCGCCGCCCGGCTGCGGTATAATTGTTGTCAAGTTATAAAATCAGTTTATTATACCTTGGTACTAATTTTGGGGGGATTGTATGTATTCAGTGCTGACGGGCCTGGGCTACGCTGTGCCCGACCGGGTTCTGACCAATGTCCAGCTGGAGCAGATGGTGGACACCGACAATGAATGGATTGTGCAGCGCACGGGCATACGGGAAAGGCGCATTGCCGACGCCAGTACCGCCACCTCGGACCTGGCTTTGGCGGCGGCGCGTTCGGCCCTGGCCGATGCAGGGGTGTCCGCCGCAGAAGTTGACCTGATCATCGTAGCCACTGTAACCCCCGACTACGCCTTTCCCGCCACCGCCTGCCTCATCCAGCGGGAACTGGGGGCGTGGAATGCCGCGGCCTTCGACCTGGAGGCGGCGTGTACCGGCTTTATCTACGGCCTGGGCATCGCCGACCAGTTCATCCGTGCCGGAACATACCGCACGATTTTAGTCATCGGGGCGGAGACCCTGTCCAGGATCACCGACTATACCGACCGCAACACCTGCGTTCTCTTTGGCGACGGCGCCGGCGCCGCCGTGCTCCGGGCGGGGGAGGAGCCGGGCCTGCTGGGCCTGGAAATCGGCGCCGACGGCCGGGGCGGGGAGCTGTTGGTACTGCCCGCCGGCGGTTCCCGCAATCCCGCTTCCCGGGAAACGGTGGCGGCCCGCCGACACTACATCCACATGGCGGGCCGGGAGGTCTTTAAGTTCGCCGTCAAGATTATGGAGGAATCCGCCCTGCGGGTTTTGGCCCGGGCCGGTTTGCAGCCCGGGGAAGTGGACTTGATCATCCCGCACCAGGCCAATGCCCGCATCATCGATTCGGCCTGCAAGCGCCTGGGCATCGGGCGGGACAGGGTTTACGTCAACCTGGACCGTTACGGCAACATGTCGGCGGCTTCCATCCCCGTGGCTCTATCCGAGGCCAGCGCCCGGGGCAAGCTCAAACCCGGGGATTACGTCCTGTTGGTGGGCTTTGGCGGGGGCCTGACCTGGGGCGCCGCCGTCATCAAATGGAACAAGGAGGCAAAGCATGATTGAAACCAAACTGACCGAGCTGCTGGACATCCGCTATCCCCTCTTTCAGGGGGGCATGGCGTGGCTGGCCACCCATGAGCTGGCCGCCGCCGTCAGCGAAGCGGGAGGCCTGGGGGTCATCGGGGCGGGCAACGCCCCGCCGGAATGGGTGCAGGCCCAAATCGATGCCCTGCGCCGCAAGACCGCCCGGCCCTTCGGTGTCAACGTAATGTTGCTCTCCCCCTACGCTGCCGAAGTCATGGAAGTGGTAATCGAGAACAAAGTGCCGGTGGTGACCACCGGTGCCGGCAACCCCGGCCCGTGGCTGGAGCGCCTGAAAAACGCCGGTTGCCGGGTTTTTCCCGTGGTGGCATCGGTGGCCATGGCCCGGCGTCTGGCCCGCATGGGCGTCGACGGCCTGGTGGCCGAGGGGGGCGAAGCCGGAGGGCACGTGGGCGAACTGTCCACCATGGTGCTGGTGCCCCAGGTTGTCGATGCCGTCGACCTGCCGGTAGTGGCGGCAGGAGGCATCGCCGACGGGCGGGGCGTTGCCGCCGCCCTGGCTTTGGGGGCCGCCGGCGTGCAGGTGGGCACCCGCTTTGTCTGCGCCGCCGAGTGCGTCGCCCATCCCCGGTACAAAGAAGCAATCCTGAAGGCCGGAGACCGGGATGCCGTGGTGTCGGGGCGCAGCACCGGCCACCCGGTGCGTTGCCTGAAAAACAGGTTCTGGAAGGAGTTTACCAGCCTGGAGAAGGCCGGAGCTCCTCCTGAGGAGCTGGAGCGGCTGGGTACCGGCAAGTACCATGCCGCCGCCATTCTCGGCGATGTGGAAAACGGCAGCGTGCTGGCCGGGCAGGCGGCGGCCATGGTCAATAAGATCCAGCCCGCCGCCGACATCGTGACCGAACTTTTTGCCGGGGCAGGCCAGGTCTGCGCCCGGTTGGGAGGGCTGGCCCCATGAGCAAAATCGCCTTTATCTTTCCCGGCCAGGGGGCCCAATACCCCGGCATGGGCAGGGAGCTCTGGGCAGAATTTGGCCTGGTGCGGGAATACTTTGCCCGGGCCGATGCCGCCCTGGGCTTTTCCCTCAGCAAGCTGTGTTTCGAAGGCCCCCGGGAAGAGCTGACCCTGACCGGCAACGCCCAGCCCGCCATCCTCACCCTGAGCTGCGCCGTGGCCGCCCTGGTGGAGGCCGAGACGGGGATTGTGCCGGCGGCTGCCGCCGGCCTCAGCCTGGGCGAATACAGTGCCCTGGTGGCGGCGGGGATGCTGGACTTTGAAGCTGCCGTGTGCCTGGTGGCCCGGCGGGGCCGCTACATGCAGGAGGCCGTTGCGGCGGGCGCGGGGGCCATGGCCGCCATTTTCGGCCTGGAGGCGGCGGCAGTGGAAGAACTGTGCCGGCAGGTCGACGGGATTGTTGAGCCCGCCAATTACAACTGCCCCGGCCAGCTGGTGGTGTCGGGGGAGAAACAGGCGGTGGCGGCCCTGGCGGCCGCGGCCAAAGAGGCCGGCGCCCGCCGGGTACAATTCCTGGAAGTCAGCGCTCCTTTCCACTGTTCCCTGCTGCAGCCGGCGGCCGGGAAACTGGCCCGGGATTTGCAGCAAATTGAATTCCGCCCCGGCCGCTTCCCGGTGCTGTCCAATGTGGATACGGCGGAGGTAACCCCCGAAGGGGCGCGGGAACTGCTGGCGCGGCAGGTGGCCAGCCCGGTGCTGTGGGAACAGTGCGTCCGGGGTCTGGCGGCCATGGGCGTTACAACCATGGTGGAAGTGGGGCCGGGCAGGGCCCTGTCGGGACTTGTGCGCAAAACCGTCAAGGATATGCGGCTGTTCAACGTGGAGACCCCGCGGGACGTGAGCAAAGTCAAGGAGGAATTATAAATTATGTTACTATCCGGTCAAGTTGCTTTGGTCACCGGCGCCGGCCGCGGCATTGGCCGCGCCATTGCCCTGGCCCTGGCGGAGGCGGGAGCCCGGGTGGCGATAAACTACAATACCAGCGCCCAGGCCGCCCTGGAGCTGGCTGCGGAAATCGCCGCCGCCGGCGGTGAAGCCCGGGCCTGGCAGGCCGACGTGTCGGAAACGGATCAGGCCGCCGCGCTGGTGGACAACGTGCTGCAGCACTTTGGGCGTCTGGACATCCTCGTCAACAACGCCGGCATCACCCGGGACAATTTGCTGTTGCGCATGGGCGAGGAGGATTGGGACCGGGTGCTGGCGGTCAACCTCAAGGGGTATTTCAACTGTTGCAAGGCGGCCATCCGCCCCATGACCCGGGCCCGCCGGGGCAGGATTATCAATATCGCCTCGGTAGTGGGGCTGCGGGGCAACGCCGGCCAGGTCAACTATGCGGCGGCCAAGGCCGGGGTCATCGGCCTCACCAAGTCCCTGGCCCGTGAGGTGGGCAGCCGCAACATCACCGTCAACGCCATTGCCCCGGGTTTCATCGAGACAGATATGACCAGGGCTCTGACCCGGGACATCCGGGAACAGATGCTGAAAAACATCCCCCTGGGACGGCTGGGGGAGCCGGCGGATGTGGCCGGCCTGGCGGTTTTCCTGGCCGGTCCCGGCGCAGCATACATCACGGGACAGGTCATCGCCGTCGACGGCGGCATGGCCATGTAGGAGGGAGAACATGAAGAGGAGAGTTGTCGTCACCGGCCTGGGGGCGGTCACTCCCCTGGGCCATGATGTGCAGAGCACATGGCAGGCCTTGCTGGCCGGCCAGAGCGGCGTCGGCCGGATTACCCGCTTTGACGCCAGCGAGTTTCCCACTGCCATCGCCGCCGAGGTCAAGGACTTTGACCCCGGCCGGTACATGGATGTCAAAGAAGCCAAGCGCAACGATCCCTTTATCTGGTACGCCGTTGCCGCTGCCAAAGAGGCCTGGGCTCAGGCCGGACTGGATGAAGAAAAGCCGGATCCCCGGCGGGTCGGGGTAATGATTGGCTCCGGCATTGGCGGGATCGGCACCATCGAAAGCCAGCACCAGGTATACCTCCAAAAGGGGCCCCGCCGCCTTACCCCCTTCTTTGTGCCCATGATCATCGGCAACATGGCGGCAGGGCAGGTTTCCATTGCTTTGGGGGCCCGGGGGCCCGTCAGCGCAGTGGTCACGGCCTGCGCCACCGGCACCAATGCCATTGGCGACGCCTTTCGGCTGGTGGCCCGGGGCGATGTGGACGTGGCCGTTGCCGGCGGCAGTGAAGCCGCCATTACCCCCCTCAGCCTGGGCGGCTTCTGTGCCGCCCGGGCCCTGTCCACTCGCAACGACGAGCCGCACAAAGCCAGCCGCCCCTTCGACAAGGGCCGGGACGGCTTTGTCATGGGCGAGGGCAGCGGCGTAGTTGTTCTGGAAAGTCTGGACAGCGCCAGGGCCCGGGGCGCCAGGATCCTGGCCGAAGTCTGCGGCTACGGCTATGCCGGGGACGCTTACCATGTGGTGCAACCCCGCCCCGATGCAGCCGGCGCCGCCCGGGCCATGGCGGAAGCCATCCGGGATGCCGGCTGGCAGCCCGGAGAAGTGGACTACGTCAATGCCCACGGCACCAGCACCCCCTTTAACGACCGCCTGGAGACCAAGGCCATTAAGGATGTCTTTGGCCGGCATGCATACAAACTGGCGGTCAACTCCACCAAGTCCATGCTGGGGCACATGCTGGGGGCCGCCGGGGCAGTGGAATTTATCGTCACCGTGCTCACCCTGCTGGAGGGGGTAATCCACCCCACCATCAATCAGGAAGAGGCCGACCCCGACTGCGACCTGGACTACGTGCCCAATGTCCTGCGGCGGCAACGGGTGCGCAAGGCCATCAGCAACTCCCTGGGCTTCGGCGGGCACAATGCCACCCTGGCCGTCGCCCGCTGGGAGGAACAGCAATGCTGACGCGGGCTGAAATAAAGGAAATCATACCGCACCGGGAGCCCTTTTTGCTCCTGGATGAGGTTGTGGCCCTAAAGCCCGGGATTTCCGCCCGGGGCCGCTACCACGTAGACCCCCGGGGGCCGTGGTTTGCCGGCCATTTTCCCGGCCGGCCCATTTTCCCCGGCGTGTTGCAGGTGGAGGCCCTGGCCCAGCTGGGTGCGGTGGCCATCCTCAGCCAGCCCGAATTTAAGGGTTGCCTGGCCCTCTTTGCCGGGCTGGACCAGGTCAAGTTTCGCCGCCAGGTGCGCCCCGGCGACAGCCTGGACATGGAAGCGGAGATCGTCCGGGCCCGGGGCAGTTTCGGCATCGGCCGGGGACGGGCGTGGGTTGCGGGGCAGGTCGTCCTGGAAGCTGTGCTGAAGTTTGCCCTGGTCCGGGGAGGCGACGGACGTGAAAGTTGAAGAACTGCTGAAACTGGTGGAAGCGGTCGGGGCCAGCGACTTTGACGAATTCGTCCTGGAAGCCCAGGACGTAAAGCTGACTTTGCGCCGGGGGCGGCCGGGCGGCAGCCTGGTCCCGCAACCGGAGCCGGCGCCGGTCCCCGCTGCGCCGGTTCCCGACCAGCCGGTGCGGGAACCGGGGCTGGTGGAAGTGACGGCGCCCATGGTGGGCACCTTTTACCGCGCCCCGGCGCCGGGGGCGGAACCCTTTGTCCAGGCCGGGTCCCGGGTCAAGCCCGGCGATACCTTGTGCATCCTGGAGGCCATGAAGCTGATGAATGAAATCGAGGCAGAAATCGAAGGCGAGGTCGTGGACGTAGTGGCTGAAAACGGTCAGTTGGTGGAGTTCGGTCAGGTCCTGATGACCCTGCGTCCCTGCAAGCCATGAAGAGGGTGCTCATCGCCAACCGGGGTGAGATTGCGCTGCGGGTAATCCGGGCCTGCCGGGAACTGGGCCTGGAAACGGTGGCGGTTTATGCCCGGGGCGATGAAGACTCGCCCCACGTGGCCCTGGCCGACCGGGCAGTTTGCATCGGCCCGGCGCCCGCCCCCCTCAGCTACCTCAACGTGCAGAACATCCTGGCCGCCGCCCTGGGCTCCGGGGCCGACGCCGTTCACCCCGGTTACGGCTTTTTGGCCGAAAACGCTGACTTTGCCGAGCTCTGCGCCGACTGCGGCCTTGTCTTTGTGGGGCCGTCCCCCGCAGCCATCCGGGCCATGGGCAATAAGGACCGGGCCCGCCAGCTCATGGCCGCCGCCGGAGTGCCCGTGATCCCGGGAACCGGCGCTGTGGCCGACGCCCGGGAAGCCGCAAAGCTGGCCGGGAAGATTAGCTACCCCGTGCTGCTCAAAGCCGCCGCCGGCGGCGGCGGCAAGGGCATGCGCCTGGTGGAGGAGCCGGGCCAGCTGGCCCGGGCGCTGGAGCTGGCGCGGCGGGAAGGGGAAGCCGCCTTTTCCGATGCCACGGTGTACATGGAAAAGTACATCCGGCGCCCCCGGCACGTGGAAATTCAAATCCTGGCCGACAACCACGGCAACGTCGTTCACCTGGGCGAGCGGGACTGCTCGGTGCAGCGGCGCCATCAAAAGCTGCTGGAAGAGGCCCCGTGTCCCGCCCTTTCGCCCGCTTTGCGCCGGCGCATGGGCCGGGCGGCGGTGCGGGCGGCCAGGGCGGTACGCTACAGCGGGGCGGGTACCGTGGAGTTTTTGCTGGACGAGCAGGGCAATTTTTACTTTATGGAAATGAACACCCGCATCCAGGTGGAGCACCCCGTCACCGAAATGATCACCGGCATCGACCTGGTCAAGGCCCAGCTCCTGGCCGCCGCCGGCGAGGAACTGGCCATCAGGCAGGAGGACGTGGCATTCCGGGGCTGGGCGCTGGAATGCCGCATCAATGCCGAAGACCCCCGGCAGGACTTTCAGCCCTCTCCCGGCGTCATCACCGGCTATCGGCCGCCGGAGGGGCCCTGGGTGCGCATCGACGGCGTTGCCCGGGCCGGGTGGCGGGTGCCGCCCCACTACGATTCGCTAATCGCCAAGGTCATTGTGTGGGGGCAGGACCGGGCGGAAGCCATTGCCCGCATGGAGCGCGCTCTGGGGGAAATGGCCGTCCAGGGCATTGCCACCACCGTTCCCCTGCACCTGAAAATCCTGGCCGACCCGGAATTCCGGCGCGGCCATTACGATACCGGCTTTCTCGCCCGATTGCTGGCCGGGGATGGGAGGTAACAGACATGGCTTTGTTTCGCAAACCCCAGTACAGCTCAATGCCCGCCCGCCCGGATCGTCCCCGGGACATTGCCAGCAAATGCGACCAATGCAAGTCCATCCTCATCAGGCAGGAACTGGAGAAGAACCTGCGGGTTTGCCCCCGCTGCGGCTATCATTTTCCCCTCACCGCCTGGCAGCGCATCCAGTACACCCTGGATGAAGGCAGCTTTTGTGAGCTCAACGCCGGCCTGGAGCCCGTCAATCCCCTGGGCTTTCCCGGCTATGACGACAAGCTGGCCAGGGCCAGGAAGGACAGCGGTCTCGCCGAGGCCGTAATCACCGGCAGGGGACTTATTGAAGGAGAGCCCGCTTATGTGGGCGTGCTGGCGCCGGAATTCATGCTGGGCAGCATGGGCTCGGTGGTTGGGGAAAAGTTGGCGCGCATGCTGGACGAAGCGGGAGCCCAGGGCGTTCCGGCCATCATTTTTTCGGCCTCGGGGGGCGCCCGCATGCAGGAGAGCATTTTTTCCCTGTTTCAAATGGCCAAGACCAGCGCTGCCCTGGCCCGCCTCCACCGCAAGGGGGTGCTGTACATCTCCGTGCTCACCCATCCCACCACCGGCGGGGTTACCGCCAGCTTCGCCATGCTGGGCGACATCAACATCGGCGAGTCCGGCGCCCTCATTGGATTTGCCGGGCCCCGGGTCATCCAGCAGACCATAGGCCAGACCCTGCCGGCGGGGTTTCAGCGTGCTGAGTTTCTTTTGGAACACGGCATGCTGGACATGGTGGTGGAGCGCAAAGAGCTGAGGCCGGTGCTGGCCCGCCTGTTGCGCCTGCACCGGGGAGGTGAGCGGTAATGGCGGATTTTGAAGAACAACTGGCCCGGCTGCAGGACAAGATTCGCGACCTGCAGGCCTTTGCCCGGGAGCAGGGTCTGGACTTGCGCCGGGAAATTCTAGCCCTGGAGCAAAAAGCGGCGGAACTCAGGGCCAGGATGTACGCCAGCCTCAGCCCGTGGCAGAAAGTGCAGCTGGCCCGGGACGTGCGCAGGCCCACTACCCTGGATTACATCGATATGCTCTTTACCGATTTTATCCAGCTGCACGGCGACCGGCAGTACCGGGACGACCCGGCCCTGGTGGGCGGCATCGCCCGCCTGGAGGGAAAGCCCGTCACCGTACTCGGCCACCAGAAGGGGCGGGACACCAAGGACAACATTGCCCGCAACTTTGGCATGCCCCATCCCGAAGGATATCGCAAGGCCCTGCGCCTCATGGAGCAGGCCGAAAAGTTTGGGCGTCCCGTTATCTGCTTCATCGACACCCCCGGCGCCTACCCGGGGCTGGGAGCAGAGGAAAGGGGCCAGGGCGAGGCCATCGCCCGCAATCTGCGCGCAATGGCGGCCCTGGCCGTGCCTGTCCTCGCCGTGGTGACCGGGGAAGGCGGCAGCGGCGGCGCCCTGGCCCTGGGAGTGGGAGACGCACTCCTGATGCTGGAGCACGCCGTTTACTCCGTCATTTCCCCGGAAGGGTGCGCAGCCATACTGTGGAAGGATTCCTCCCGGGCCAGGGAAGCGGCGGCGGCGCTGAAACTTACCGCCCAGGACCTGGCCCGGTTGGGGGTGGCCGACGAGGTCATCCCCGAGCCCCAGGGCGGCATCCAAAAGGACTGGCAAGCCGGCGCCAGGGCCGTCAAAGAAGCCCTGGTCCGGCACCTGGACATCCTGAGCGGACTGTCCGCCGACACTTTGCTGCGCCGGCGGCAGCGCCGCCTGGCGGCCATTGGACAGTGGCGGGAACATTAAGATTGCTGAAAAAGTGAACACGCAAAATGGCGCCGCCCGCCGGCCGTTGCCGGAAGCTGCGCCATTTCTGTGCCCGCGCCTGCTTATTGCCCGGTTTTTTGGGGAATGCTGTTAGTAAACACCCTGGAAGGAGGACTTGCCATGGCGAAAAAACGGGAGCAGTGGGGGAGCAGGATAGGTTTTATTGTGGCTGCCGCAGGCTCGGCCATCGGTTTGGGCAATATCTGGCGCTTTCCCACTGTGACAGGACAAAACGGCGGCGGGGCTTTTGTCCTGCTTTACCTCGTCCTTGTTTTTCTGGTGGGCATTCCCGTCCTGATGGTGGAATTGTCCCTGGGCCGCAAAGCCCAGCGCAATCCGGTGGGCGCCTTTAAGACCCTGGCTCCGGGCACGCTGTGGAAGTGGGTGGGCGCCATGGGGGTGGCGGCCGGGTTCATTATCCTTTCCTTTTATTCGGTAATTGCCGGCTGGAGCGTCGCCTATATTTTTAAATTTCTCCTGGGCGCCTTCACCGGTCTGTCCCCGGCGGGCATTGCACAGGAATTTAATGCCCTGGTCACGCACCCGGTCATTCCGCTGCTCTGGCACGGATTGTTTATGCTCCTGACCGCGGGCATCGTCGTCCTGGGCGTGGCCAGGGGCATCGAACGCTGGAACAAGATTCTCATGCCCATGTTGCTGGTATTGCTCATCGTCCTGGTTGTGCGATCCGTTACCCTGGACGGGGCCCGGGAGGGGGTCTACTGGCTGCTGCGCCCCGATTTTTCCCAGCTGAGCTTTGCTTCAGTCCTCACTGCCCTGGGGCAGGTCTTCTTCAGCCTCAGCCTGGGCATGGGCGCCATGATTACCTACGGCAGCTACCTTGGCGCCCGGGAAAACATCCCCGGCAGCGCCGTGTACATTGCCCTGGCCGATTTGGCAGTTGCCCTGCTGGCCGGCCTGGTCATTATCCCGGCGGTGTTTGCCTTTGGTCTCAACCCCGAGACGGGGCCGCCCCTGATCTTCCTCACCCTGCCGGCGGTATTCCAGCGCATGCCCCTGGGCGGCCTGTTTGGCGCTATGTTCTTTTTCCTCCTCAGGCATTGCCGCCCTGACCTCGGCCATCTCGCTGCTGGAAGTGGTGGTGGCCTACTTCGTCGACGAGCTCAACTGGAGCCGGGCCGTTGCGGCGCCGGTGCTGGGTTTTGCAATCTTTTTGCTGGGCATACCCTCCTCTTTGTCCGTCGGCCCCCTGGCTGGTTTCAAGCTGTGGGGGATGCCCATCCTCGACTTCAAAGACTGGTTTACCGCCGTCATAATGCTGCCTTTGGGGGCCCTGCTGACGGTTATTTTTGCCGGCTGGGTGTGGGGGCGCCGCAGAGCCCTGGAGGCGGCGGGCGGCGGCCGTCCCTTTGTCCTGGCCGACTTTTGGTACTTCCTGGTGCGCTGGCTGTTGCCAGTGGCCCTTGCCGGCATACTGTTCAGCGGGCTGAGCCGGTAATAAAAAACAGGTCCCGGGACCTGTTTTTTATTCTGTGCGAATGACGATTTTCACGGCGGTTACCTGGGGCGGGTAACTTTCGCGAATTTCTCCGGTATAGGTAACAGTTACTGCCGTTCCGGGTTCAATATCTGCCAGGGTCGCTTTTTTGCCGTCGGCAAAGAGGATTTCCGTTCTCTCGATTACGCCCACCCAGGCGCTGTCAAAACGGTCGTAAGCCGGGCAATCCACGTGCAGGCTGTTCTGGTCTTTTTGCAGGACCACCGCGTCAAAGGTCAGGGCAGAGTTGTTTTCCGCAGCGATCTTGCGCAGGGTTCCCAGCAGTTCTTCCCCCGACAGGGGACAGACCTCCGTTTCTTGAGAAAATTCCAGGGTCAACAGCAGTTTGCCGTCCACCAGGTACTGAACGATGTGGGTGCCTCTGCCCACGTCCCGGGTCGGGCCCAAAGTTTCAATGATCTCGGCATAAGTAAGGCCGGACTCCAGTGCCAGCACCTGTTCCCGGGTGACCTTGCTGGTGCTGTTCAGGATGGAGTAGTTTTTCACCCCCTGGAATACGTGTTCAGTGTCCGCGGGGATGTATTCAATGCCCAATTCATTTGCCCGCTTTTCCAGGACGGCGCGGGTGGCGCTGAGCTGGAATGATTCGGTGACCATATCCTTGTAGATTTCCTTGGCCTGGGCGCGGCCCACGTCCTGAGCGCTTATGCCAATGCTGCCCAAAAAGGCTTCCGCCTTTTTGTACTGGATGCTATCTGCCGCTGCATATGCCCCGTACGTCATCAGCGCCATTATACAGATGCTCATGGCAGCCAGGGCCAGTTTCCGCTGCATGGATACCCCTCCTTTGCTGCCGCCGGCTAAGGCTTGCCGGCGGATTTTTTCTTTATCGGCCAGTTTTTCCCGGAGAACTGCCTTGAGGAAGGCCTTTTCCTCCACTTAATTCGCCTCCTTCCCGTAGAACTTGCGAATTTCGGCAAGGGTCCGGTACAATCTGTGCTTGACGTTGGATTCATGGAGGTTGAGTTCCGCGGCGATTTCTTTGAGGGTGAGGTCGCAGTAGTAGTAAAGGTAGAAAATCTTCTGGGTCAGTTGCGGCCTGGACTTCAGCAGCGACCAGATTTCACCTATGGTGGCGCGGTTAACAAAGGCTGCATCGACTTCAACGGGCTGGAGCTCACCGCTGTCGGCCTGGGCCGGTTCCCGTTCCGCAAAGGGGGAGAACTGTTTTTTTACCTTCTCCAGAAAAGAGTAATGCTTGTAAACCCTGCGTTTGGCCAAACCCAGGGTAAAGGCCTCGGCGTCTTTTATATAGTTTGGTCCCTTTTTTGCGAGGACGGCATACAGCTCGGTATAGGTTTCCTGGATAATGTCGGCTATGTCGTCGGTGTTGCTGCATTTGGAGATAACATAGCGCGCCACTGTATCATAGGTTCTGTCGTAGACCTCGTTAAAAAAGGTGGTCAGCTGGTCGACCATGGCTTCACCGCCTTTTCACTCTATAAGTGTCGGCGCCGGCGAAAAAAGTTCCAGGCAAATATGCATTTTTCTCCCGGCAAAAAAAGCACGGGCAGTTGCCCGTGCTTGCTGTCTACAACATCCTGGCCAGGTGGTACAGCGTCCTGACGCCGACGCCGGTGGCGCCTTTGGGGTGGTAGTCGCCTTCTTTGTCAGTCCAGGCCGTGCCGGCAATGTCCAGGTGCAGCCACGGCTTATCCTGGACAAAGGCCCTGACAAAGAGCCCGCCGGTGATGGTGCCGGCCCCCTTAATGCTGGTGTTGCGGATATCCGCCACCTCGGATTTCAGCAATTCCTTGTACTCTTCGTCGTGGGGCAGGCGCCAGATCCTCTCGCCCGCGCGGTCGGCGGCCTGCTGCAGCCGGGCGAAGAAATCGTCGTCGTTGGCCAGAACGGCGGTGGCAATGTTGCCCAGGGCCACAATGGCGGCGCCGGTGAGGGTGGCGATGTCCACCACCCGGGTGGCCTTTTCCTTGCTGACGGCGTAGTAAACTGCGTCGGCCAGGGTGATGCGCCCTTCGGCGTCGGTGTTGAGCACCTCGATGGTCTTGCCGGACATGGTGCCGATGATGTCGCCGGGTTTGTAGGCCCGCCCCGACAGCATGTTTTCGCAGGCGGCGACGACGCCTACTGCGTTGACCCTGAGCTTGCGCGCGCTGATGGCGGCCATGGCGCCTATCACCGCTGCTGCGCCGGCCATGTCTCCTTTCATGCCCGTCATGCCCTGGGGGGTTTTCAGGCACAGGCCGCCGCTGTCGTAGGTCAGGCCCTTACCCACCAGGGCCAGCACCTCTTCGCTGTCGGGGTTACCCCGGTATTCCATGACGATGAGCCGCGGGGGGTTGTCCGAAGCTTTGGCCACAGTGAGGAAGGCTTCCATGCCCAGGGCCCGGATGCCCGCTTCATCCCTGACCGTTACGGCAAAACCGTATTTTTCTCCGGCCCGTTCCGCTTCGGCGGCCAGCTGGGCCGGGGTGAGGACGTTGGCGGGCTCGTCGGCCAGGCTTCTGGCCAGGTTGGTGGCCTCGGCCAGCGTCTTGCCTTCCTCAACGCCGGTGGCGACGTCTTCTCCCGCCCACACCAGGGTTACTTCCCGAAGGGAGCTTTCCTTGCGCTCGCTGACGTACTTGTCGAATTTATAGGCGGCCAGCAACCCGCCTTCGGTCAGCGCTCCCGCCAGCTCCCGGGGCGGGAGGGCAGTGCCGAATCCGGCCAGCGGGATGTCCAGTTGCGGACACTTGAGTTTCCGGGCTTCTTTTGCTGCCTTGCCGGCAATGCGGCGGGCCTTTTCCACCGTAAATTCTTCTGCTTTTCCCAGGCCCATGAGGATTATGTGCCGGGGGTTGTCCACGGTGGTGGTGATAACCTGGCTGTTGCCGAATTTGGGGGAGAATTCCCCGCTGTCCGTCATGTCCCGGACCAGCCGGGCCAGGTCGGCGGCCAGGTGCTCGGTGTACGGCTGCTGCTCCATGCAGCAGGGGATGAGACGGGCCGGAGCGTTGCTCCCGGCACTAAGTTTTATCTCCATTACCTCGACCTCCTTTTGTTCTATTCTTATTCTCTGCATACGCGAAAATCTCCTCTTCCGGCATTTTGATGTTGCGAAATATTGCGGGGCAGGCATAGACGGCGGGGCTGCGCAATAGAATAGCACAACGGGACAAGTTGCCGGATCCCGACACCGACAAAGGAGGATGCAGAGTAATGAAGGTTTACGACAAGGCCAGGGAGCTGGTGGAAGTGCTCAAGCAGGAGGAAACATACGCCGAGTTTGTCCGCTGGCAGCGCCAGGTGTTTACCGATCCCCGGCTCAAGGCCATGTTGCTGGAACTGCGCACTCAGGAATTCAACCTGCACCGCCGGCAGCTCCTGGGCGAGGAAGTCAGCGCCGAGCAAAAAGAGGCGGTGCGCCGGTTGTATGAGCTGGCCCGCAACGAACCCACGCTGGCAAGCTACCTGGACGCGGAGTACCAGTTCAGCCGCATGATGCTGGAAATCCAGAGGATTATCAACGAGGCGGTTCCCGTCAAGGCCCATGGCACAAGTTGACAGCGGGGCCCGGGATATATACAATTGGAATAGTCCGTTTGCAACCAGGCCGGGGGACCGGCTTTTTTTATAAGGCCCCGTCAAGGGAGGGAAACAGGTGAAGACCAGGGTGTTTCTGTTTGGCAAAGTCTATCCCCGCGCAGCGGCGCCCGCCATAATTAATGCCAAGGTGGCGGTGGCTGACGGCATTATTCAATGGCTGGGGCCTGCCGAGCAGTACCCCGTGCCGGGAGAGTACGCCGGGCCGGTGGCGCTGCCCGGTTTTATCGACAGCCACGTGCACCTCACCGCCACCGGCCTCGACCTGCTGGCCATCGACGCCCGCCGTTTCTCCAGCCTGTCCGATTTTCTCGCGGCCCTGCACGAGGCCGACCGGGAAGGGGAAGGGCTGGTGCGGGCGTGGGGCTTTGATCCCGACAATTTCCGGGAGCGGCGCTATCCCACCCTGGCGGAACTGGACAGGGCCTGTCCCCGCAATCCCCTGTGGATCAACCACATCGAAAGCCACGGCACCCTGGTCAACTCCCGCAGCCTCGCGCTGCTGGGCATCAGCGCCGGCCAGCCTCTGCTGACGGGCAACGACAACCAGCGGGCCCGCAACTTTTTTTTAGCTGCCATCGGCGCCCAGGAGCGGGAGCGAGCCATCCTCGCCGCCGCTGAACTGGCTGCGTCCCGGGGCGTGACGACTCTGCACGCCATGGAGGGCGGGAAGCTTTTCCACGACAAGGACATCGAGGCCGTGCTGGCCCTGCAGGACCGCCTGCCGGTGGATACCGTAATCTACCCGCAGGTCCTGGACGTGGAGTGGGCCTGGGCCCGAGGCTTTACGCGCATCGGCGGCTGCCTGCCCCTGGACGGCTCCAGCGGCGTGTACACCGCCGCCCTTACCCGGCCTTATTATCAACGTTCCGATTCCGGCCTCCTCTATTTCAGCCGCGCCGAGATATTCAACTATGTCCGGCAGGCCAACGCCCGGGGGATGCAGGTGGCCATGCACGCCTGCGGCGACGCCGCCATCGACCTCTTTCTGGACGCCGTGGAGGCCGATAAAGACCGGCAGCATCCCGCCGTGCGCCACCGCATTGAGCACTTTGAACTGCCCCGCCGGGACCAGGTCGACCGTTGCCGCCGGTTGAACGTCATCCTCTCCATGCAGCCGGCCTTTGACTGGTTCTGGGGCGGTCCCGACGGCGACTATGCCGCCACCCTGGGTCCCCGGGGCTGGCAGAACGCCAATCCCTTGGGCTGGGCTGTGGCCGCCGGCCTGTTGGTGGCCGGGGGTTCCGACAGCGACGTCACGCCCCTCGACCCCTTGCTGGGCATCCATGCCGCCATCAACCACCACAACCCAGACCAGCGCATAAGCCTGGAGCAGGCCGTGGCCATGTTCACCGAAAACGGGGCCCTGGCCGCCGGACTCGGCGACCGGGGCCGGCTGGAGCCGGGCCTGCGCGCCGACATGGCTGTGCTGGACCGGGACCCCTGGGAACAGTCCCGGGAGCGGCTCAAGGACATTGCCGTGACGGCCACCATTCGGGCCGGCTGCGTGGTGTGGCGGGCGGAACCGACGGGCCGGGACGGCCAGGCTGCGCCGGCGCGTGAAATCTAGTGCCGGACATGGCCCGGGTGTAAAAACAGGTATTGTATGGCAAGCTAGATATATAAGCAGGAGGAGGGCATTTATGGAATATATGCAGCAGAAACTGGCCAACGGAGTTTCCCTGCACCTTTTGCCCATGGACAACTATAAAACCACCTTTGTGGGGGTGTTTCTGTACTGGCCCCTGGGCGAAGACGTGTCCGCCGCCGCCCTGGTTCCCCACGTCCTGCAGCGGGGCACGGTGACCTACCCCACCGCCCGGGAACTGCGGGCCCGGCTGGCCGAGCTGTACGGCACCCAGTTTGGCATCAATGTCCTCAAGCGCGGGGAGAACCTGGTGCTCCAGCTCAAGGTGGAGCTGGTCAACGACCAGTTCATCCCCGGCAAGACCTCTTTGCTGGAAGAGGCCCTGGACATCCTCCGGGACGTGTTGCTCTACCCCCATACCTACAAGGGGCAGTTTGAGCCCCGTTACGTGGAGGGGGAGAAGCGCAACATCCAGTCCCGCATCAAAGCGCTGCTCAACGACAAGGGGCGCTTTGCCTTCCACCGCTGCCTGCAGCATCTTTGCCCCGACCGGGGGTACAGCCAGTACAAGTACGGTACCCTCAAGCAGGTGGAAGCGGTCAGCGTCGACGATCTGTGGCAGCAGTACCGGCGCCTGCTGGAGCATGCCACGGCAGACATCTACGTTTGCGGCCGGTACAACCACAACCGGGTGGTGGATGCCATTGGCGAGAGGTTTCTCTGGCCGCGCAGCAAGGAGGCCGGCCTGCAAAAGGTGCGTCCCCTGGAAATCCGGGAACACCAGGTGGTTCGGGAAAGGATGGACATCAATCAAGGCAAGCTGGTCATGGCCCTCTCCGGCGACATCACCCAGCGCAGCAAGCTGTACCCCGCCCTAATCCTCTACAACGGCATCCTGGGCGGCTTTCCCCATTCCAAACTGTACCAGCAGGTCCGGGAAAAACACAGCCTGGCCTACTATGTCGGCTCCAGCCTGGACAGCATCATGGGGCTGCAATTTATCAGCGCCGGCATCGACGCCAAGGCCTTCGCCGACACCACCGGCATCATCCAGGAGCAGCTGGAGGCCATGCGCCGGGGCGCCATCAGCCCGCAGGAGCTGGAATGGACCCGTTCCAGCATCAAGACCGGCCTGCTCCAGATGTACGACGACCTGGGCGAACAGGTGGCCCTGGCGGTGGACGGCAGGATCAGCGGGCGCAGGTGGACCATTCCCGGCCTCATCGAAGCGGTGGACAGCCTGGGAGTTGACGATGTGGCCGCGGTGGCCCGGAGAATGCACCTGCAGACGACCTACTTCCTGTCCGGCGGAGGTGAGTGAGGTTGAAATACGTCTTAACCAATTATCGTCGCCTGGGGGAAAGGGTGTACCAGGGCCGCCTGGACAACGGCCTGACCTGCATCTTTATCCCCAAGCCGGGTTTCAAGCGCAAGTTTGCCGTGCTGGCCACCCCCTACGGGGCCATCCACCGCAACGTTACCGTCGACGGCCGGGATTTTAACACCCCTTCCGGCATTGCTCACTTCCTGGAACACAAGCTCTTCGAAAGCCCTGAGGTCAGCATCGAAAACCGGTTTGCCTCCCTGGGGGCCAGCGTCAACGCCTACACCACCCACACCATGACGGCGTACTTGTTCTCCACTGCCCAGAGCTTTTACCAGTGCCTGGACCTGCTCCTGGACTTTGTCCAGAACCCGTCCTTTACTCCCCAGGGCGTCGAGACTGAGCGCAGCGTCATTGCCCAGGAAATCCTGATGTACAACGATCAGCCCAGCTGGGCAGTGTACCTGGCGGCCCTGCGGGGTATGTACGGCAACCATCCCGTAGCCGAGGATATCGCCGGCAGCATTGAGGACTTGGAAAAAATAGATTACGGCTTATTGAAAGAGTGCCACGGTCTCTTTTACCATCCCGGGCGCATGGTCCTGGTCATCTCCGGAGATTTGCCGGTCAAAGAAGTGTACAATTATGTAGCCGCTAACCAACGGCGCAAGAGCTTTCCCGCTCCGGCTGTTATCGAGTATGCCGTGCCCCCTTCGGGCAAGGGCATCAAGGAGCCGGCCCACAGCGCCGGCATGGAAGTGTCCCGGCCCATGCTTTGCCTGGGCCTCAAGGACCGGCCGACCGGCACGTGGAAAGAGGCGGCGCACCGGGAAATGGTGGCCGGCCTGCTCCTGGAGATATTCGTGGGCAAAAACTCCCCCTTTTACAACCGCCTCTATGACGACGGCATCATCGACAGCACCTTCGGGGTGGAGTACTCCTGCACGCCGTGGTACAGCCACTTTATCTTCGGCGGCGAATGCGACACGCCCCAGCTATTGGCCGAGCAGTTGCTGGAAGAACTGAACCGCCTGCGCAAATGCGGCGTCAACCGACAGCTGCTGGAGGTCAACCTGCACAAACTGCTGGGCCTGTTCATCATGGACCTCAACGGCCTGGAGTCCACTGTGATGGCCTGTGCCGCCGACTGGCTCCAGGACACCGACTACCTGGCCCGCTTTGAGGCCATGCGCAAACTGACCCGGGAGGACGTGGAGGAATTCCTGCACAGCCTGGACCTGGACCAGACCTGCCTCTCGGTGGTCAATCCCCTGGAATAAAAAACCGGAGCAGCGCTCCGGTTTTTTGCCGCTCAGGCCTTGACCGTTACGTAACGTAAAGGTTTATAGTAAGAGTGTCGGGAGGTGATGTCATGGAATACACTGTGCAAAAGCTTGGCCAAATTGCCGGCGTAAGTCCCCGGACCCTGCGCTACTACGACCAGATTGGGTTATTGCGGCCGGCCCGGATCACCTCGTCGGGCTACCGCATCTACGGCCGGGCTGAGGTCGACTTGCTCCAGCAGATCCTGTTTTTTCGCGCACTGGGTTTTCCCCTGGCCAGGATCCGGGAGATTATCACCGCCCCGGATTTCGACCAGGTTCAAGCCTTGCGGGAGCACCGTGACAAGCTTCTTGAAAAAAGGGCGCAACTGGACCAGCTGATTGCCAATGTGGAGAAGTCCATCGCCAGCAGAGAAGGGAGGGTAACCATGACCGACGAGGAAAAATTCCAGGGCTTTATGCGGCAAATGGTGGAAGAGAACGAGCGAAAATACGGCGCGGAAGCCCTGCAGAGATACGGCCGGGAAGCCGTGGAAAAGGCCAACCAAAAAGTGCTCAGCATGACCCGGGCGCAGTACCAGGAGGCGGCCAATATCAACAGCCAACTGATGGAGACTCTGAAAGAGGCGTACAAGACCGGCGATGCTGCCGGGGAGCTGGCCCAGAAGGCGGCGGATTTGCATCGCCAGTGGCTCTCTTATTATTGGCCCCAGTACGACAAAGAGGCCCACGCCAACCTGGTCCAGATGTACGTCGACGACGAGCGGTTTACCCAGTATTACGACAGGGAGCAGCCGGGCCTGGCCGCCTTTTTGCGGGACGCAGTGCACATCTGCACAGGAAGGAAAGGTGGGCAAAAGTAAGCGGTTTTTCCTTTGCAAAAACAGAAAAAACCGGATTCGTTCCGGTTTTTTCTTTAACGCTCCGGCGGATGGACATCCCAACCGGGGGAGACTATACTGGAGATTGCGAGGAGGGACAGAAGATTGCGTGCCAGAGACATTACACTCATCGCCCTGTTGCTGGCCGTAACGGGCATCTTAAGCCTGATCAGCATTCCCCTGCCCTTTTCACCGGTGCCGGTGACGGGGCAAACCCTGGGCGTTATGCTGGCGGGGATGTTGCTTCCTCCGCGCAAGGCGGGGCTGGCCATGCTGGCCTACCTGCTGTTGGGGGCGGCGGGGGCGCCGGTGTTTGCCGGCGGGAGCGGCGGCTTCAGCGTTATCGCCGGTCCTACAGGAGGTTACTTGCTGGGCTTTGTCCCGGCGGCGATGACCATTGCCCTGTTGCGGAGCCCCAGGCTGCTCCGGCAGGCGGCGGCGCTGACAGCCGGGTTGCTCTGCATTTACGTTCCGGGCACCGTCTGGCTCAGCCAGGTTACCGGCCTTGGCATCCGGACCGCCCTGGCCCTGGGGGTATTGCCTTACCTGCCCGGCGATCTTTTCAAGGCTGCCATAACCATTGCCGTTGCGGCCAAGCTTAAACCGGCCCCGGGGCGGTAAAGAGAGCCGTTAACGGCAATTACTTTCTGTTGCGAAATGCAGTTTATTTCAGCCGCAGTCCTGGAGAAATGGTATAATGGTGCCGTTGGAGGGATTGCCGTGAAGCAAAAGAAAATTAATTTGATTGTCGTCTGCGCTGCCCTGGCCTGCCTGATTACTCTGGTCCTGCTCCATATCCTCTGGTATAAAGGTCTTGCCTCATTATTTCCCATCGCTGTGCCGATGGTTTTGTTGCTGTCCGTTGTGTTCAGAAAGGTGTTCAGGAAAAAGGCAGACAATAATGTTATTTTTTGGCCTGCCTGGGCGGCGGCAATTGTGGTCAGCATTGTGCTCTTCGTCCTGACTGCACCCCCGGTTTCCTATCCCGAGGCAAAAAAAATCGCCCTGGACAGCGGGCTTACTGATTTGGTCAAGCCTCCCTTTGACGTGGCCTTTGCCTCTGAATTGCCCCAGCGCGAAGGGATTTTGGGTTCATACATGTTTATGGGCAAACTGCACGGCCAAGACGTTTACTTCCTGGTCAGTCCCATAGACGGCTCGGTTCAGGTGGAGGCTGTGGGCGAAAGCTACCTGGATGAAGCCATACGGTTGAAAGAAATGCAAAAGAACAAGTAAACAACTATTCACCAATTATTTTAACCAGCACGCGCTTGGGGCGCCTGCCGTCAAATTCGCCGTAGAAGATCTGTTCCCAGGTGCCCAGGTCCAGCTTGCCGTCGGTAATTGCCACCACCACTTCCCTGCCCATAATGGTCCGCTTGAGATGGGCATCGGCATTATCCTCAAAAGTGTTGTGGCGGTAGCGGGTATAGGGTTTTTCGGGCGCCAGCCCTTCCAGCCATACTTCAAAATCATGATGCAGTCCTGCTTCATCGTCGTTGATAAAGACGCTGGCAGTGATGTGCATGGAGTTGCACAGCAACAGCCCTTCCCGAATGCCGCTCTCCCGAAGGCAGGCCTGGACCTTGTCGGTGATATTTATAAATGCCCTGCGCTTCGGCACTTCAAAGACCAGTTCCTTGCGATAGGATTTCATGGTACGCCTCCCGGTGTTTTTGCTAATAGTTTAGCACAACAGCTGTTATGGCAGAAACTGCCGCAATAAAAAGAGTTGAATCGCTTTTTTGACGCAAAATGGTTAATTTTTGCCGACGGCTTTAACGTCTTGCAAACTCCATGCCGCTGTGCTAGAATACATATTGCGCCGGAGTGGCGGAATTGGCAGACGCACTTGACTCAAAATCAAGCGGGCTCGCGCTCGTGCCGGTTCGAGTCCGGCCTCCGGCACCACTAGAAAACATAAAGGGTGGATTACTGCCCTTTTTTTCTTTTTCAATAAGTCGCCGGCGGTCTTTATCTTCAGCGGGGTTCGGCCAGAAATATACCTCAACTTCGCCACTTTCCAGGAGGAACCGAAGCTGCCGGATGAAGTAGCGAACAATCATGCGATAGGCCACAGACGTCTGGCAGTTGCTGGGCGTTTTCTGTTGCAGTGGCGAGAAGGAAGTTGCATTCACTTGGCGAATTAAAGGAGTTAGGTGGCCCTTAAGGGTATGCAATTTAGGTATCCTAGAACATTGCAATGTTGTTTTTATGCAATACAGCATGGAGTTTTGGATACTCCAGAAGGAAGCTGTTATGAATTGAAGCTTGCGGGATGTATAAAATCTGCCTGACGATATTGCAATTGGGGCTTTGGAGCAGACGGACCAACGTATTGACAGTGAAATTACTGTTTCGATTACAAGTTTGGAGGGGAGAAAAATAGATAGAACCCAGTTTGAAAAGGTTTTGAAAGTTATTTATAAAAACTGTGTGGGTGTAAAGGATGATCATGATAACTTTGATGTTGAAATCCAATTAGACGCAATAGTAGATACAATTAAATTAGAAGCAGAGCAAGGAAATCATAAAGCTCAAATGGTCCTTGGGTTGTTGCACTTTCCAGAATATCCAGATGAATCATTTTACTGGTTACAAAGGTCGGTAAATAGTTTAAATGTGGATGTGCCAGATAGTAACACAACAAAGTTATGTAACGGTAAAGGCAAGGTTTGAGCTTGAAAACATTGCCAAAAATAACCCCGACTGAATAATGGACAAAGGGGACGGTTCTTTTTGTCCAGTCACGGGACTGCGGCGAACGTGCAGCCTGGACAAAAAGAACCGTCCCCTTTGTCCAGGGTCAGGCGAAGCGGTAGAGGCCTGCTGCCTTGGCGGTTTCTATTGCGGCTTTGTATTCATGGTAATGCAGCCTGCGGTTGAGAGGTGGGTATTTATTGGCCTGGTAGGCGGGGTAGTATTGGTCCATGATGTTGATATAGGTGTGGCGGGATATTTCATTGGCGATGAAATCGAAAACTTTTTCTGTGGCCGCCAGGTTGCCGGGGAGGACCAGGTGGCGGACGAGAAGGCCACGGTATGCGATGCCGTTTGCATCGAGTTGCAAATCGCCGACCTGGCGGTGCATTTCCGCAACGGCTGCTTTAACGGCGGAGAAATAGTTCCTGGCTCCGGTGAGGGGGAGTGCGCTGACGTCATCGCCAAATTTAATGTCGGGCATGTAAATATCGACGATGCCGTCGAGGAGTTCCAGGGCGGTGAGGGATTCGTAGCCGCCGCAGTTGTAAACAATGGGGAGACTTAACCCCTGACCGGCAGCGATTTCCAGGGCGGCAAGGATCTGAGGGAGATAAGGGGTGGGCGTTACCAGGTTGATATTGTGGCAGCCGGTCCTTTCCAGGGCAAGCATGATTTCGGCCAGCTCTTCTGTCGAGACCGTCTGGCCCTGGCGCAGATGGCTGATATCCCAGTTCTGGCAAAACACGCATTTCAGATTGCAACCGGTGAAGAAAATGGTGCCCGACCCGGCTCTGCCAACCAAGACACTTTCTTCGCCAAAATGGGGACCAAAGCTGGAGACCTGCACAGAATCACCCGCTTTGCAGACTCCCTTAGCGCCTTGCAAGCGGTTAGTCCGGCAAGCATGGGCACAAAGGTCGCAGCAGGACAGCCTGGCGCGGGCTTTTCTGCTTCTTTCTTTTAGCTCGCCTGTAATTAATAGCTGTCGGTAAGAGGCTGCCATTTTGTAACCCCCTTTGCAAGGGTGCAGATGCGTTGAATTAAGGTTGTTTGATATCAATGCTTTGCACATATTATACAGCAATTCCGCGAGAATCTCAGGGGGCGCGCAGCATTTATTAATCCGGGCAAAAAAACTCCGGCAGTTGCCGGGGGCAACGCCGGAGCGGGTAAAATTGCGGCAGTGCTATGCAGCTGGCGGGGTCGCGGCGGTATCCTCCTGGGCTTTCTTTTTCCTGCCGGCAAAGAAGTTTAATACCGCAATTATTAAAGCTACTACACCCCAAACCGTCATATCACTGTAAGCTGTTGTGGTGCCGGCGATGATTCCTAAAATCCCGGCAATTATCATTGCAACCATAGAGACTTTAGGCAAAGCAAAAGCGAAGGCCCCTCCTATAAAGAAAATCAAACCTACCAGCATGCCAGCGCTGCTTCCTTGTACAGCAGACTCTTCATCAAAAATAGCGCCGCCTACGCCTACAGCGCAGGATTGGAAAAGAATAATACAACCCAGAACCAATGACAGAATTCCCGCTGCAATTTTCAAGATAACGTACCCCCTGAAACTAGATTTAATAGGGCCTGCCTTTATTTTGGGCAAATTACACCCTGGCCGGTATGCGGCTCCTTATTTTACTTCGAGCAGGAATATTGCCTGGCCAGTTTTAAAGAGGTCTGGTTTGAAGATGAACTCAAAAGTGGATTGATCCTTGGGCACTGAGAAGGTCAGTTCTCCGGCCATTTTGCGTCCGGCGCCCAACTCTCCGTCCAGGCTGCCTTTGGCATCGGTGTTGATCACCATATCTGCTTCATAGTTTTCTTCATCGTACAGCGCAAACATCAGCAGGCTGGAGACATGCACCGTTTCATCGCTCGCGTTCTCAAGTTCAACATCGACGACGACCCAGTTTTCATCTTCAGACGGCTTGTTCCACTGGGAGCCGGCGTAGAAGTACGCTTTTTTGACCGTAATAAAGAAGTCTCCAATCTTTACCCTGTCGCCGACAGCGAAAATTTCCTGTTGCGGCGGTTTCTGCTCCTCCCCATTGGAGGGAGCTTGTTGCGGTTCGTTTTCTCCGCCGCAAGCGACGATGGCTGCCGCCATCACAACCAGAAGGATCAGACTCAGCACTTTTTTCATTGCTATACCCCCTTAAAATGATTGTGTGTCTACAACTATAGCAGGGGGCTGTGACAAAATTGACCAAAAACAAAAAGCCACCTTTAATTCAAGGTGGCTTTGGACAATGGGGACGGTTCTTTTTGTCCAGGCGGTGCGTTCGTTGCAGTTTCTGGACTGGACAAAAAGAACCGTCCCCATTGTCCGGTTAGATTACCTTATAGTGCTTATAAAATTCCCTTAGTCTGGGGTCCCTCAGGAGTCCGCGGTGGACTTGGATGGAATGGGGGCCGATAAAGCCGTTGCCTTCGATAACCTTAAAGCCGTCATTGGTAGAGGCTATGTCCCAGCCGATGTATTTGATGGATGAAAAGACTGATGCCACATAAAGCATCCGGTCTCTGATTTCTTTCCAGTTGGGCACTTTGACGCCCTCGATTGGCGCACCTGTTTCCGGGTGGTGGGAATGCCATTCCAGCCTGGCTTTTCCAGGGAATAAGGCTGCTTTGCCGAGGATGCCCGTTTCCAGATCTATGCTGGCGCTTAAACCACCCTGGAAAAAGTTGTCTGCCGGCATGGTCTTGGAGGTGCCAAACTTGTGAGCGGCTATGGGTATAAAGGGCTTGTTGGTTTTCGGGTCGATTACGGTCACCAGGCGGATGGTATTTGTAGAACCTGGAAATATCGCCTTGGCATAATCCGCCTGTTCCACGTACTCGGTAATTACAAATGCCTTCAGTTTTGCAATAAAATCCTTCAGCCCAGGCATATCAATGCGCTGGTTGTTGAGAAAGATTCCATCTTCATTGGCGCGCAAGTGGTTAATAAAGAAACCGCCGCCTCCGGTTTGCGGTTTAATGATAACGCCGCTGGTGCCGTAAATTCTGTTTAGCAAATTCTCAACGGTGTTTTGTTCTTCTCCGTAAAGGTGCAGTTTGCCGTGCCAGACGTAGCCTAAATTTTTGGGTATGTCCAGGTACGATCCGAAGACGAATGCAAACAGCTCTTTGTCGTGGAGGACTACGTTTTTGTCACCGTTAATAAACCTCGTTTTCAGCCGGTCGTAGTCGGATAAATAATCTTTCGGGTTGTTGTTTTTAAAGTCATACAGGATGGACGATTCCCCGAAAAAACCTTTGAGAAACAGAGTCAGGCGGCGGAAGAGGTTGAGCTTTGCGGGGGAAGAGAAATGGATGGTCAAATAACTTTTTATGGTGACCAGGAAGTAGTGCAGTTTGAGCATGTCATATCTCCTTTGCAGGTAATAGGGCGCGCTTGTGGATAACTTGCCGGCTAAAACTGTGAATGAGAAACGGATTTCAGGTAAAATTTAGCACTCCCCGCCGATAATTCGACAGAAGGGGGCGTTATTCCTTTATGGGGATTTTAGCCATTTTTGCCGATGTTATCCTGTTGCGAGCCATTTGACGGAGTCAGGAAAAAGCTATTATTGGTATTAATGCAATCACTGCCGGATTTCCTGTGTCCCGACGGCATTCACCCCAATGGTGAAGGGTAAAGACTGCTTTATAAAACCATAGCCGAACAATACAAAGGGTGGCTGGCATAATTTAGAGTCTTTAGGTATATTGAGGGGGGAGGGAATTATGAAAAAGTTTGTTTTGCCGCTGATGGTTATGTTGGGCATTTTGGTTCTGTTTTTTGTCATTGGGGGAGTGCCAAAACCCGGTGCTGTGAAATGGCAGCAACACACCTGGACCTATGCCGGCCGGGACAAGGGCCTTGTAAAATACACCTCCCAGTCCGGGGGCGAATTTACCGTGGACCGCCTTCCCGGCGGGAATTACATCCTGGGCTACCAGGAAAATGAGTACAGGGTGGCTGTAAAAAATTCCCGGGTAGAAATTGTATTTCCGGATGGCAGAGAAATCGGCGCCACCGCGGTATTCCTCGATGGTGAAGTGTACTTTCCTTTCGCAGATTCGCTGCGGAGGATTTGCGTATTTTAGGCCTTGCCGCTAAAGTAGACAGGGTTTTTCAACCCAAAGGCGGGTATATCGTCCTGGCGACAATAATTGCGGTACTGGGGGCTGCCCAGTATGGTTTTCCTGTGACCAGCGCGAAATTGGTCTTAGAACTCCAGGCATGGATGATAAAGGATCCTGAGCCTACTGAAGCGTACGTGCTGATGACCAAAATAACCGGCGGGTTAATAATGCTTGGGGGATGGATTTTTCTCCTCTGGACTATCTGGAAATAAGGCGAAAGTTGACGGGGGCCGAAAGGCCTCATTACTTTTTGTGCCAGACTCCTGCCTCCTGCTGCCTGGGGAGAACCCACAGTGGCAGGCCAAAAAGAGAGCCGCTTTTGTCCGGCTGCGGGAAAATTGAAAAGGCGGCAGGCAGTCCGGGGGGCAGGCACTCATGGGCGGGTAAAAAATAAGCGCTGTCCTTTGGGGACAACGCTTTATAGTGCATATTAGCTTTTACAGGAACCGTTTCACGACTTCCACTATTTCAGGATAGGCGATGCCCAGCTCCTCCAGTTTTTCTATGGTGGGAATGGCATTGGGGGTCCAGCCCCGCCGCTGGTAGACGACATCCAGCAGGCCCTGGTATTGCTCTTCCCGGTATTTCCTCAGGGCCTGGATTTTTTCTTCAACCGTCATGCCTTCGGGGTCTACGCCCGCTTTTTCCCGGAGCTGTTTGTCATAGCGCTCCCGGCGGGATTCGTATTCCTCGACGGTGACCGGTCCCACCGCACGGTATGGCGGGTTGTCGTATTCTCTGGTGCCCTTGCCCATTCTCAGGTTGAATACCTTCTGGAAGTTGTATACGCGCTCGGACTGGCGCAGCATTTCCTCTTTGGAGAAGGGCTGGCCGGTAACAGCGGTAAAGAGGGCGACGTAGTTGTCCACGTGCTCGGGCACCTTGGCCGGTTCGTCGGTCAGGTGGTTGTCGGCGGGCATGATGTCGTTCCACGGCAATTTGCACAGGCCGACGATGCTGAACCAGGTCCTGAACAGGGGGAAGTAGTGCAGGGCTTCCGCCTTGTCTTCAAAGGTGGGCATCTGGTTCCGGATCATGTCCATGAAGATCAGCCAGTTTTCATCGTGCTGGGGCCCTTTGTTGGCCGTTCCGTAACCCGCCTGCTGGGCCAGGGATTCCTTGGAAATGTATTCCGAGAACTCCAGGCCCTTCATTTCCATGCCGATATCTTCCAGGAAATCTTTGTCGGCGCCGTATTTTTCCACGAACAGTTTCTTCAGGCGGTGAATGCCCTGGCCGGCAACTACGCCGAAGCCTTCGCCCCTGGCCATCTGGTGCAGCAGTTCCATCTGGGCTTCCCAGTTGCCGAACCTGAGCTCCAGTCCTCCGGTGATCTCCTTGTTAATGATGCCTCTTTCATAGCATTCCATCAGGAAGGCGCAGGTGGTGCCGAAGGAGATGGTATCGATGGCATAGGTGTCGCAGTAGAAGTTGGTCTCGACCAGGGCGATGGGGTCGAAGATGCCGCAGTTGGAACCGCAGCCCGCCAGGGTTTCGTATTCGGGACCGTCGGTAAATACCTTTTGCCCTTTATACGGACCGGTCTTGATTTCAAAGTTGGCCAGGGCATGGGCACAGGCCAGGGTGCAGCCGTACCAGCACCCGTCGGGCTTGCCCAGGTCAAACAGTTTTTCAAAGCTTTCCTTGCCCAGCCTGGGCGCCTCGGGGTGTTCGCCGTATTGGAAATTGTTGACGGGCAAGAGGTCGTGGGCGTTCATGGCGTCCACCAGCTGGGTGGTGCCGTGCACCCGCATGTTGCACTGCAGCTCGTCGTTGTCGTGGATTTCTTTGTGCAGCTTGATGCCCAGCTTGATAATAGTGTCCAGGTCATGGGGATCGTTGAGATCGCCTTTGATGCCGGACTTTTTCACCACAATCGCTTTAACTTTCTTGTCGCGCAGAACAGTGCCGGTGCCGCCCCTTCCGGCCTGCTTCAGCTTGCATTTCTTCCTTCTGACGTCGTAGTAAGAGAAGTTGAGGATCCCGAAACGGGTATGCTCGGCGGCCACCCCTGCCGACACGACGGAAACGTTGCGTTTGTCCTCTTCGGAATCGGCGTACATCTCGGTAAGGGTTTCGGCCAGGATGTGGCTGTTGGTGTCCATATCGGCGGGGGCTTCTTCGATGGTGACCTTGTGGTTGTCGCCGTCGATAAATATAATCACGTCTTTTTCGGCTTTACCCTGGATTTCCAGAGCGTCGAAGCCGCAGAATTTGAACAGGGGGCCAAAGTAGCCGCCAACGTTGCTGTCCACCGGCAGGCCGGTAAGGGGGGAGATGGTGACCACGTAAGATTTGCCTGCCCCAGGGTACTGGGTGATGCCCCCGATGGGCCCCTGGGCAATGATGAGTTCGTTTTCAGGGCTGTTCCACTTGGTGTCGGGGGTAACGGCATCCCAAAGGTACTTCATCCCGTAGCCCCGGCCGCCGATGAATTTTTTCTTCATCTCTTCGGGGATGGGTTTGACCTTAATTTCATTGGTGGAAAGATTTACGTAAAGAGACCTGTCGGCGTAGCCTCTGTGCAGCTTTCTGGGCTCGAAACTGAACTCATGCAGTTTGACAGGCCTGGTTTTGCAGTTTGTGCATGCCATTGACGTCTTCCCTCCTTTACTCTGCTTCCTGCATAAAAATTGCGCCGGTGGGGCATGCCCTTGTGCACGCTCCGCAGGCAATGCACTTGAAGGGGCCCACTACGTCTTTGTGATACCTCATGGCCAGGATGGGGCAGAAGCCTGCGCAGGCGTAGCAATGTACGCATAAGTCCTTGTCAATCATAACCGTGCCTGCCTTGTTTCTGTGGATGGCTTCCACAGGGCAGATGTCAATGCACTCTCCGCACTGGTTGCAGACATTGATGTCGTAAGTGCCGTCGGCTTTTTCGGCAACTTTTATTGCGGTTTTTTCAAGGTCGGTGGCTTTGAACAGTACCTTTGCACAAGCTTCCATGCACGCCTGGCAGCCTGTGCAAAGCTCGGGTTTTGCGGCAACGTACTTCATGTCCGTTCACCTCCTTATGTAATGTCTGAGACTGCGCGGCTTGGTTAAACCCCCGGTAAACTTATTTCAGGACAGGCAAATGCTGCCGCATATAGAATAACACAGGCGCGCAAATTGGACAATCCTTTCGACGTGCGAAGCAATACCCTCGCTGGGGCAGCCAATATAGCATATTAAAAGACGCCCTGCCTGTATGCCGTATACAGTGCAGGGCGTCTTGCGCTGGAAAGATTGGGTGTCCGGCCAGCGGGGATGTTACAGGGCAAAAACATGTTTGCCAATACTGGTGATGATTGGCCGGGAGCGAATCCACCGGTTGGTGGCGGTTGCCGGGTTGTAGTAATAGAGGGCGCCGCCGGTAGGGTCATTGCCCTTCAGGGCCTCCCGGACTGCGGCATATGCCGTTTCATCGGGGGTAAGCCAGAACTGGCCGTCATGCACGGCCATGAAAGCCCAGGGCTGAAAGATTACGCCGCTGATGGTGTTGGGAAAGCGCTGGTCCTCAACCCGGTTGAGGATGACGGCGGCGATGGCTACCTGGCCCTGGAAGGGTTCCCCCCGGGCCTCGCTGTATACCGCCCTGGCCAGCAAATCCAGCTCATATTGGCTGACTGTTATTCTTGTCTCTTCGCTTTGTTGCTCTTCAATTTTTTCCACTTTTTCTGCTTCCTCTTCTATCCCGGCAGCGGCCAGGGTGTTCCCGGCCAGGCCGGCGTCTTGCTCTGCTGTGGTTGGGGCCGAAGCGTTGCCTGCGGCCAACTGCGCAGAGACTGGTGTCAGGGCCAGGACAAAAAAGCCAATGCAAACTGCCAGGCAAATTGTTTCGGTAACTCCTTTAAATTTAAAACGCATGGTCTTTCACCAGCCTTTCTATTTCACTTCTGCCGAATAAGTATAAAAAAATAAAGCGTCAGGCGCAAAAGAGAGGAGCTGCGCTCAATGCCGTTCACCGGCATGGAACGTTTTTTATGACGGCGGGCGGCAATTTAACGCAAAGTTCCGGGGCGATGACAGGCTCAGCCATGGAATTTTCTGCGGCCGTAAGGAAATTAAGCTGTCCACTTAATAAAAAGAGTATTTTGGGAAAAATTTCTCCGCCTGACGGCAGGATAGTGTAATGACTTTGTGGAAGTAAACAAGGTAAAAAATATTTGGCTGTAGTGGGTTATTTAAGGGGATTTTCCAGTTTGTTTAGCCCTCAAAGCAGCTTAGGGAGTGATAAGGTGTCTGGAAGTGAAGGCCGGAAGGGAAGAGCAAAAGCCGGAACAGTGCTGGCAATGCTGGCAGCACTTATTTTAGTATGGGGATGCAGTTATGTTAAGGGTAACGTTCCTGTCCAGCCCCTTCCGCCTGGCGACGAGGATCCTGTCATTACAGAGGAAGAGCCAAAGGTCGAAGAGCAGCAGGATGAACTTGAAGAGCTCGTCGGGGAAGCGGATCCGGAGGAAAGCGGAGAATCCGGCGGCGAAGAGGAGCCGGAACCTGAACCAAAGCCTGAGCCGAAGCCAAAACCCACGCCGAAACCAGTGCCTGCCAACTATCATTTTAACCCGTATGATGCAAAAGAGCGGGAGGCGGCCTTTAAAGCTGTGGGCATTACCGACCCCAGCCTCGGCCATGCCGTGGTTAAAATGGTGAACAGAATTAAAGTGGACGACCAGACGCTGGCTGGACAGGCAAGGACAGAGTTTTGCGATCTGTTTCGAAGAACCCAAAGGGGTAACTTTGCTGAATACCTGCGGGGTTACGGCGTCCCGGCGGGGCGATTTGTAAACATTCCGATTTGGGAGCTGTGCGCCCATCCTGAAGACCGGAAATTCCTTAAAGAATACGCTGAGGCCAGATATGAACTATTTAATTTAATGGGCCGCATGAACAGGGATATAATTTTGGACGAGCTCCTGGACTTTTATTTGAAATACGGCTCGATGATATACGAGGACAGATTGCCCCCAATCGGCCATATGGTTTTAATGGGGACAGCAGATGATATGCTTTTTATTAGCGGCTGTGTAATAGGGTACTATCCTGTGCAGGATGAAGTGTGGGAAAGCTGGCATAAAAAGATTGAAGACACCAAGAAGTATTATGCTGGGCAAATAAAGAAGGGGAATCTGGCCCCGAAATAAAACGCATGTTAATTATCCTGCCGCTCAAGCCGCCGGGCTGCGCGCCAGCGGCGGCTTTTTATTGGGGGACATTTGCCTGCGTTTATGCCGGTCCTTGGGCTGTTTGGCCGCGGCCAAAAACAAAAAACGGGATCAGGGTCCCGCTTTTTGCTGTGAGATTAAACTTTTTCAAACTGAAACTGGTAACCGCCCCAGATGCTCTTGGTATAGTCCAGCCTGGTGTTGCTGAAATAGGGCATAAAGCGGTCGCTGACGACAAAGGTAATGCCGTCTTCTGTATGGATAACTTCATCATTGGGTTGAGCTGACTCTTCCAGAGCCATTTGATACCGCGGACCGCCTCAGCCGGCGGTTACGTACAACCTGATAAGGGTTTCCTCCAGGTTTTTGCCCATGGAACTGAGCTGTTTTTTCAAGGCTTCTGCGGCTGCGGGCGTTACTTGAATCAAGGTGTTCACCTCTTTTGGGATAATACCGTATGGGGGTATACGGTGTATGTATATTGTAACCGCGCCGCGTCAATCTGTCAAGGAATAATTGACCAGGGGAAACGCGGGCCTGTGCGCCCCTTTTTTTAAATTTACCCGGCCGATTCTATGCTATGCTGGGAAAATGTTGTTTGCCATTGCAGGATAACGGCTTATCGATAGCGAATCCTGATAAGCAGCAGCATAATGTTGGAGGTCGAAGGATTGGCAATTGTACAATTTGAAAATGTAACTCTGCGCAAGAAAGATGAAAAGAATAACGAAGTCACCATTTTGTCGGACCTCAGTTTTTCTGTGGAGGCCGGGACGGTATTTGCCCTGGCGGGTCCATCGGGTTCGGGGAAGAGCAGCGCCTTGCGCCTCATCAACCGCCTGGATGACTGCAGCAGCGGGAATATATACATCGACGGCAAGGAAATCCGCGCCTGGGATGTCCGCGACCTGCGCAACAAGGTGGGCTTTATGTTTCAGGAGGCGGCCCTTTTCGAAGGCACTGTCATGGAGAACGTGCTCTATGGCTTGTGTATCAGGGGCTTAAGGAAGTGCGAACACGAGCCCACCGCCCTGGAATTGTTGAAGCAGGTGGGGTTGTCTCCGGAATTGCTGCACCGCAATGTGGAATCTCTGTCGGGGGGGCAGAAGCAGCGGGTCAATCTGGCCAGGACCCTGGCCCTCAACCCCGATATCATCCTCATGGATGAACCCACATCCTCCCTGGATCCCGCCGCCACCAGGACCATTGAGAACCTGATTCAGGAGCTCAATGCCCAGGGACGCACCTTTATTGTGGTCAGCCACAGCCTGGAGCAGATTGAACGGCTGGCTTCGGCCTGCGTCGTGCTGGACGCGGGGCGGAAGGTCTTTGCCGGCTCCACCCGGGAACTGTTTGCCGCCCGGGAGATTACCAACCTGCTGACCAACGGAAAGGAGGATGGAGATGACTGAGATTTCCACTTTTCAGGTGCTGTTGTCCCTGGTATTTGTAGCGGGGGCGCTGTACTTTTCCCGTCTCTTTAAGGTCAAGATGGGCAAGGATATCGTGGTTTCGGCGGTGCGCGCCTTTGTCCAGCTGCTGGCCATCGGGTACGTGCTGGATTTTGTCTTTGGCCTGGACTCGCCTTTGTGGGTGGTGCTGATGATAGCCATAATGGCCGGTGTGGCTGCATACAACTCCGGCAAGCGGGGGGCTAAAGTCAAAAACTCATACCTCATCAGCTCCATCGCCATCTTCTTTACCACCTTTGTCACCATTCTGGTGTTGTCCGGCTTTGGCATCATTCCCTTTGAGGCCCAGTATATCATCCCCGTTTCGGGGATGGTCATTGGCAACGTAATGAACGGGGCGTCGCTGGCCCTGATGCGCCTGGACGACGAGCTGAAAAGCAACCGAGTCAGGGTGGAGGCTGCCCTTTCCCTGGGCGCCGCGCCCATTCAGGCTGCAGCCCCGGCTCTGAAGAAAGCCGTGGTCACCTCCATGGTTCCGGTGGTAGACCGGGCCAAGGTGGTGGGGATTGTCAGCCTGCCGGGAGGCATGAGCGGCATGATTCTGGCCGGGGCATCGCCGCTGGCCGCCGTCAAGTTCCAGATCGTCATCATGTACATGCTGTTGGGCAGCCCTTTCCTGACGGTGGCCATTGTCAACCTGCTGGCATACCGGCAATACTTCAACCGCCAGCGCCAGCTGGTGCTGGGACCGGGCAATTAATTGGAAATGCGCGCAAAAACCGGGATTTCCCCGGTTTTTCTATTAAACCAAAAGCAGGAAATTTCTGGATACGGGTCAAATATTTGCACAGGAGGTGGAGACAATGGCGCGGATTGTGCCCGAACTGGTTGCAGAGCAATTCGAAGACGAGGGGGAGGCCCGCCTGTACCGGGCGGTGCAAAACCTGCCCGAGGATTATACCGTCGTTTACAAATACCAGTTTTGCGACGCCGTAACGGGAGCGGTTGTCTGGCAGGCGGATTTGGTCATCATCCATCCCCTGCGGGGCTACGTTGTCTTCAAGGTGCACCTGGGCGAGGTGGGGTTTTTCAACGGGCGCTGGCATGAATACAGCCAGGGCGCGTACCGGCAAATGGCCCGGGACCCTTTGGCGCAGGCCCGTTCCGCTGCCTATGCCATCGCCCGCCTCTACAGGGAGAAAACGGGCTGGAATTTCCCCCTGAGCTTTGATATTGGCCTGTGCTTTCCCAACTGCACAAAGTTTCAGGGCCTGGCGCCGGCCTTTGTCAAGCCCGGCAACCTCATTCTGGGCAAGGACCTGGACGGCCTTGCCGTCAGAGTGGCGGAGATCTTCGCCGCCCTGCCCCGGGCGGGGCGCGACGCCGGGGCCATAGGACGGCTGACCGACATTCTCACCGCCAGTTTTAAACTCTACAACACTTTGGAAGCGCAAATCCGGTCATTTGCTCACCGGGCAGAGCATAAATTTACCCAGGAGCAGGAGCGGATTTTGGAAGAAACGGAGCTGAACAAGCGCATGGTGTTTTACGGCGCGGCAGGTACCGGCAAGACAATGCTGGCGGTGGAGAAGGCCCGGCGCCTGGCCGAGGCGGGGAAGAAAGTGGCGCTGACCTGTTTCAACAAGCATCTGGCGGGGCAGTTTCCCGCCGACATGGAAAACCTCACCGCCCGCCATTTCCATGGCCTGCTGGAGATGTTTACCGGCAGCAAGCCGCCGGCCGACCCCCGGGCCCAGCACAGGTACTTTGAGGACGAGCTGCCCCGCCGCGGACTGGAGTACTTTTCCGGGCTGCCCCAGGAGCAAAAATTCGACGCCCTCATCGTCGACGAAGGACAGGACTTCCGGCCCCATTGGTTTCAGTGCCTGGCGGCCATGATAAAGGAAGACGGCGAGTTTTATGTCTTCGCCGATCCCAGCCAAAACATCTTCAACGTCGACCCTGCTGGCCTGGAAGCGTTGCCGGCTTCCCGGTTCCGCCTCACCGTCAACCTGCGCAATTCCGCCTCGGTGTGCCAGCGCTGGATTCAGCCATTGAGCGCCGCCCGGGTGCGCCTCGGCCTCAAGGACTGTGGCGAAGTGCATTTCCACTCCTGGTCCACCGACAGCCAGCAGCGGCGCATGCTGGAGCGGGAAATCCGCCGCCTGCTGGAAAGGGGGATTCAGCCCCGGCGCATCACCATCCTCTCGCCCCACCGCCGGGAGAACAGCTGCCTGGCGGGAGTGGACAGCCTGGCGGGCTGTCCGCTGGCCGAGGTAGGGGACCCCAGGCCCGACGCCCTGCGCTTCAGCACCATCCGGGCCTTTAAGGGCCTGGAATCCGATGTGGTGCTGCTCATCGGCGTCAGGCCCGACAGCCCGGTGTGCAGCCGGCCCGACCTGTACGTGGGCGGCTCCCGGGCCCGGTACATGCTGCAGATCTTCCACCGGGATGACTGGCGCCTGCAGGGGGATGAATAACCCGGATATTTCGGGGAAAAGCTATTTTATCCCAGCGGTTTTTGGGAGGTGTGACTTTATGCATATGCGGAAAGCGCTGAGCCTGCTCGTTGCCGCAGGGCTGGTTTTGTCCGCCGGCGGGTGTTCTTCTCCCCGGGAAGGCGGCCAGCTCAATGTGGCGGTGGTGGGCAACCCCGGCTGCCTGAATCCTGTCCTGGCCGCTGACTCTGCCGCAGAGGCGATTTCCGGGTATATCTACCAGGGCCTGGTCACCTTCAACGACAAGATGGAGGCCGTGGGCCAGCTGGCCCGGGACTGGGAAGTTTCCGCCGACAACCTGCAGTGGACCTTCCACTTGCGCCGGGATGTTACCTGGCATGACGGGCAACCCTTTACCGCCGCCGACGTGGAGTTTACCTATACTACCCTGGCTTTTGCCCCGGATTTTCCCGGGCCCAGGGCGGCCGGCCTGGATATGCTGGAAAGGGTGGAAGCGGTGGACGAGTATACCGTCCGGTTTACCCTGTCCGCTCCCTGGGGCGGCCTGTTGGGCCTTGTGGCTCAAGGGGTTTTGCCCAAACACGTCTTTGCCGGTGCGTCGGGAGAAGACCTGGCCGGGCATCCCGCCAACTGGCAGCCTGTGGGGACGGGGCCCTTTGTCTTCGCAGAATGGGCGGACAACCGGTATGTGACCCTGACGCGCAACGAAAATTATTACGGGGGCAAACCCTATCTCGACGCCCTGAACTTTAAATTTTACCCCGACGCGGAAGGCGCCGTCGCCGCTCTGGAACGGGGGGAAGTGGACGTCGTCACCGCCGTCAGCCACACCCATGCCACGAGGCTGCAGGAGAAGGTGGGGGAAACCCACGCCTTTTACGCTGTTCAGGACATGGGGTATGAGTGCCTATGCTTCAACGTTCGCCCCGGCGCCTTTGGCTCCGACAAGACCAATCCCTGGCTGGACCACCGGGTGCGCAAGGCCGTTGCCTTCGCTTTGGACCGGGAGCGCTATGTCCAGGAGCTCCTGGACGGCTGGGGCGTGCTGATGAATTCGCCCTTTCCTCCGGCATCCTGGGCCTATTCCGCCCAGGACGTCACGGTGTACAATTACAATCCCCAAACTGCCGCCAGCCTCCTGAACGAGGCCGGCTGGCGGCCGGGCAGCGACGGCCTGCGCCGCAAATGGGGACAAATCCTGGCTTTCACCCTCACAGTGCGCTCTGACAATCCGCTGGAGAAGGCTTTGGCGGAGCTGGTGCAGGAGGACCTGGCCTGGCTGGGCATTCGAGTGGATTTGCAGCCCGTCACTTTGAGCGATATGTTGCTGAACCACATCTACACCGGCAAGTTCCACATGTTGCTCATGGGTTTGAGCGTCGGCGCTGACCCCGACATTTTCGATGCCTTCCACTCCGAGGGCCTGAACCTCAGCGGCTACAATAATCCCCAGCTGGACAGGGCGCTGCTGCTGGCCCGGCAGGCGGGGCAGCGGGGAACCCGTCAGGAACTGTACGGCGACGTCCAGGGCGTGCTGACCCGGGACCTGCCCTATGTCTTCCTCTTTTCCCGCCAGTTGGTGACGGTGGCGCCCAAAGACCTTGGCGGTTTCGAAGTTACGCCCCTGGGCCTCAGCCACCCTGAACGGTGGCATTTCAAAGAAAAAAAGTAAAACTCCCGGCAGGGAGTTTTATTGCGAACACCAGTTTGCTATAATGGGTCCAGGGGGTGAAAAGGTGGAAACGCCCATCATTCACGTGGACATGGATGCTTTTTTTGCTGCCGTGGAAATGCGGGACAATCCCCAGTACCGGGGCAAACCCGTCATCATCGGGGGGGACCCGCGCAGGGATGTGCGGGCGGTGGTTTCCACCGCCAGTTATGAGGCGAGAAAGTACGGGATCCGCTCGGCCATGCCCCTGGTGCAGGCCTGGCGCCTGTGTCCCCACGGCATTTTTTTGCGGGGGAATATGCGCAAGTACGCAGAGGTTTCCCGCCAGATCATGGCAATCTTTTCCCGGTATACGCCGCTGGTGGAACCCCTTTCCATCGACGAGGCCTTCCTGGACGTAACGGGCTGCGAGAAGCTCTTCGGCCCTCCCCGGCAAATTGCCGCTGCCATTCAGGAAGACATCCGCCGCGAGCTCAACCTGTCCTGCTCGGTGGGGGTGGCCCCCAACAAATTCCTGGCCAAAATTGCCTCAGACCTGCACAAGCCCGGCGGCCTCACCGTCATCGCCCCCGGGGATATCGAGCGGGTGCTGCATCCCCTGCCGATAGAAAAATTGTGGGGGGTAGGGGAAAAGACGGCCAGCAAACTGCGGGACATGGGCATAGACACCATCGGCCAGCTGGCCCGCCTGCCTGAGAGCCTTTTGACCGCCGCCTTCGGCAAGATGGGCGCCGGCCTCTGGCGCCTGGCCCGGGGCGAGGACGGGCGGATGGTGACCACCAGCCGGGAGGCCAAGTCCATCAGCCGGGAGGTCACTTTCCCCCGGGACATTTCCGACCCCGAGCAGGTGCGGGCGGTGCTGCTGGAACTGGCTGACGACGTCGCCCTGTCCCTGCGCCGGCATGGTTACCTGGCCACCAAGGTGACCCTGAAGGTGCGTTACGGCAACTTTGATACCGTCACCCGGCAGGGAACGCTGCCCGCGCCGGCCTGCCTGACCATGCCCATCTATACCAGAGTCCTGGACCTGCTGGCCCGGGTCGACCTGCGGGGCCGGGGCATCCGCCTGCTGGGCGTGGGCAGCGGCGGCCTGGTGGATCAGACCGGTTGCCGCCAGCTCAGCTTTTTTGAGAACTCCGGCCTGGTGCGGGAAGAAAAAATTACCCAGGCCATCGACAAGGTGGAGGCCCGGTACGGGCGGGGGGCGGTAAAGCGGGCGACATTGCTGATCCGGAAGGACCCTTGATTTTCTTTCTTTCCCCCGGCCGCTATAGTAAAATAGAGGCATAAAGGGGTGTTGACCAATGAAGAAAAGCGTAATGTTGATAGATGCCAACAGCTTGCTGTACAGGGCTTTTTTTGCCCTGCCGCCGCTGGAAAACAGCAAGGGGCAGCCCACCGGGGCGGTGTACGGATTTATCAATATGCTGATGAAATTGCTGGAGGAGTACCCGGTGGACTATGCCGTAGCGGCCTTTGACCTGCCCGGACCCACCAGGCGGGCCCAGGAATACCAGGAGTACAAGGCCAACCGTCCCCCCACGCCCGATGACCTGCGCAGCCAGATGGAGATCGCCCGGGATGTGCTCAGGGCCATGGGCATAAACCTGGTGGAACTGGAGGGCTACGAGGCCGACGACCTGGTGGGAACCCTGGCGCGCATGGCCAAGGCCAACGGCTGTTTTGCCTGGATCGTCAGCGGCGACCGGGACATCCTCCAGGTGGTGGACGACAACACCAAGGTCATCCTCACCCACACTTACAGAGGGGCCAGCCAGACGACCGTTTACGACGCCGCTGCGGTGGCGGAACGTTACCAGGTGACCCCGCCCAAACTTGTAGACATCAAGGGGCTGGCAGGCGACAGTTCCGACAACATTCCCGGGGTGCCGGGCATAGGCGAAAAGACGGCCATCAAGCTCATTGCCCAGTTTGGCAGCGTCGAAGGGGTATACGAAAACCTGGGGGCCCTCAGGGGCAAAATCAGGGAGAATTTGGAAACCCACCGGGAACAGGCTTTTCTCAGCTGCAAACTGGCGGAGATCGACACCGCCGCCCCGCTGCCCCTGCAGTGGCCGCCGGCCCCTCTGGTCAGGGACGACCAACAGCTGTACAAGCTCTTCAAAGAGCTGGAATTTAACTCTCTTCTCCAGCGCCTGGAGCTGGCGGAGAGCCCAGCTGCCCGGCCGGCGACGGTGACCCGGCCCTCCTCGACTGCGCTCTTTGCCCGTTCGGAACTGGCGGTGTTGCTCCTGGATGGCGCCGTTGCCGCAGGGACGGAGGAAGAAAGCGCCCTTTTCGACGGCGACAGTTTCGCCGCTGCCAGAGAAGGTTTGCTCCAGGCCCTGGGCCGGGAGGATTGTACAATTATAACCGACGACGCCAAGGCCGTTTTCCGCCTGGCCCTGGACGCCGAAACCGGGGTCAAGGCCCGGGTGCACAGCTGCCAGCTGGCGGCGTACCTGTTGCGGCCCGGCAGCAGCATGGAGATACCCGCTCTGGTCCGGGCCTGGACCGGCGCCGTTCTGGACCAGGGCGACCTGTCCCGGACAGAATACATCGCCGCCCATGTTGCGCTGCTGCCCGGCCTGTGGCGGGAGCTGCAGGCCCGGCTCCGCGAGGCCGACGCCTGGCGCCTGTACAGCGACATTGAACTGCCGCTGAGCAAGGTGCTGGCCCGCATGGAGCGGACGGGGATTGCAGTGGACGTCGGCGAGCTGGACGCCATGGGCCGCGAGCTGGACGAGAAAATTGCCCAACTGCAGCAGCGGATTTACGCCGCGGTGGGGTACGAGTTCAATATCAATTCGCCCAAACAACTGGGAGAAGTGCTTTTTGAACGCCTCAACATTCCCCCGGTGCGCAAGACCAAGACGGGGTACTCCACCGACGCCGCAGTGCTGGAGACCATAATGGACCGCCACCAAGCGGTGCCCATGATTCTGGAATACCGGCAGCTGATGAAGCTCAAGACCACCTATATCGACGGGCTCAAAGGGGTGTGGCAGGAGGAGACGGGCAGGATCTATACCACTTTCAACCAAATGGTCACTGCCACCGGGCGCCTGAGCAGCACCGAACCCAATTTGCAGAACATCCCCATTCGCATGGAAGAGGGACGCCGCATCCGCAAGGCCTTTGTGCCCGGCGGCGGTTACCAGTGGCTGTTGGCTGCCGACTACTCCCAGATTGAATTGCGGGTTTTGGCCCACATTGCCCGGGACGAGACGCTGATGGAGGCCTTTCGGGAGGGACAGGATATTCACCGCCGCACCGCCGCCGAGATCTTCGGCGTAAGCCTGGATCAGGTTACTCCTGCGCAGCGGCGGGCTGCCAAGGCGGTGAACTTTGGCCTGGTCTACGGCCAGACCGATTTCGGGCTGGCCAGATCCCTGGGCATTTCCCGGGCGGAAGCTGCCGGGTACATCGAGGCGTACTTTAAGCGCTATCCCGGGGTCAAAGAGTACATGGAACGGGTTGTGGCCGAAGCACGCCAGCGCGGGTACGTCACCACCCTCTTTAACCGCCGCCGCTACCTGCCCGAGATCAACAGCCGCAATTTCCAGCGCCGTTCCTTTGCCGAGCGCACTGCCATAAATACGCCCATCCAGGGCTCCGCCGCCGACATCATCAAACTGGCCATGGTGGAAGTGGAAAAGCGCCTGGAAGCCGAGGGCCTGGTGACGCGCATGCTGCTCCAGATTCACGACGAGCTGGTGCTGGAAACCACCACCGAGGAAAAGAAGCGGGTGGCCCGCCTGGTGCGCCAGGCCATGGAAGAAGTGGTGCAACTGGACGTGCCTTTGGTGGTGGACGTCAAAGTGGGGCCCGACCTGTTCACCATGGAGCCCCTGAAGGAATGATGTGATGCCGGAATTGCCTGAAGTGGAGACCATTGTTCGCGACCTCGCCCCTTTTTTGCTCAACCGGCGCATTGTCCGGGTCCAGGTCTGGGACCCCCTGCTGGTGCGCTATCCCGGCCGCCAGGATTTTAACCGCCGGCTTACCGGCAGGATCATCCTGGACTGGGGCCGGCGGGGCAAGTACATCGTGGGCAGGCTCAGCGGCGGCCTTACCCTGCTCATCCACCTGCGCATGACGGGGAGGCTGTTGCTCAACCTGGCCCCGGGCGAAAAATACCAGCGGGCCGCCCTGGATCTGGACGACGGCGCGCGCCTGTGGTACTGCGACCTGCGCCGTTTCGGCGACATGTGGGCATACTGGCCGGGGGAAGAGGAGCATCTGGGCGGTTTCAATGCACTGGGGCCTGAGCCCCTTTCTCCGGATTTTAACTCCCGCTGGCTGGCGCAGAGGCTGGCAGGCAGGAAAGCACCCATCAAGGCTTTGCTGCTGGACCAGAGCCTGGTGGCCGGCCTGGGCAATATATACGTCGATGAGGCCCTCTTTTTGGCCGGCATTTTTCCCGGCCGGCCCGGGGGAAGCCTCGGTCCCCGGGAGCTGGACGCGCTGGCCGCGTCTGTCAAGGAGGTGCTCACCCGCGCCATTGAGGGCCGGGGCACCACCTTTCGCGATTACCGCCGGGGTCTGGGCACGCCCGGCGAATTCCAGCACCAGTTGCAGGTGTACGGCCGCAGCGGCCAGCCCTGCCTGCGCTGCGGGGAGATGCTGGCCAGGATGCGTGCCGGCGGGCGGACGACGGTTTACTGCCCCCGTTGCCAGCAATAAACTTTCACACCGGCCTTTGTCCCTCAATACTATGGAAGAGAACGTCCATGGTAGGGAGGGTTTTTCTTTGTCTATTGCTGCAGCGGTTCTCCTGGCAGTTGCAGTTTCTCTGGATGGTTTGGGGGCCGGCCTGGCCTGCGGGGCGGGGCGGGTCCGCATTCCGCTGCCCTCCGTCCTCCTGATGGGTGCGGCGGCGGGAGGCGCCGTCTTTGTCTCCATGAGTGCCGGCGCCCTGGCGGGCAATTTGTTTTCCGCCGCCCTGACCAGGCGGCTGGGGGGCGGGCTGCTGATTTTCTTCGGCCTGTGGCTGCTGGGCCAGGCCGGGAGGGAGGACAAAGGGGGACTGCTGGGCATGCTCCGGGATCCGGCCCGGGCCGATGCCGACCGTTCAGGGAGCATCAGCATGGGCGAGGCGGCAGTGCTGGGACTGGCCCTGGCCCTGGACGGCTTTGGCGCGGGCTTTGGCGCCGCCATGGCCGGTTATTCGCCCCTGGTCACCGGGTTGTTGGTGGCGCTGGTCAAGGTCGCCTTTGTCAGCCTGGGGCAGCGCGCGGGGCGGCGGCTGACCGCTTTTGCGCTGACCCGGCATTTGCAAGTCCTGCCCGGCCTGATCATACTTGCCCTGGGGCTGATGAAATTTATTTTGCTCTAGTTCTGTTTTTGGGCGCATATTTGTTATAATACAAAGAAAACAATGCGGGGGAGGGCGAGTATGGAACCAGTGGTTATCGGTTTGACAGGCGGAATTGCCTGCGGCAAAAGCACTGTCGCCAAAATACTCAAAAGGCTGGGAGCGGCTGTAATCGACGCTGACCGGGAAGCCAAGCGTCTTCTCACCCCCCACGGTCCTGTCTGGAAAAAACTGGTCGAGCAGTTCGGCGCCGAAATTCTCAATCCCGATCAAAGTATTAACCGGCGCCGTTTGGGCAATATGGTATTTGGCAATGCGCAGTTGTTGGCCAAGCTCAACGCCATTACCCATCCCGGCGTCATGGAGCTCATTGCCCGGAAAATACAGCGATACAAGGAAGGCGGGCGCTGGCCGGCCATTGTCCTGGACGCGCCGCTGCTGTACGAGGCGGGGGCGGATAAGCTGGCCGACGTGGTGTGGGTGGTGGCGGTGGACCGCAAGACCCAAATCGACCGGCTGATGAAGCGGGACAATATCGGGTACGAGCAGGCCCTGCAAAGGATTGAGGCCCAGATGCCGCTGGAAGAAAAGATCGCCCGGGCCGATGCAGTGATATACAACAACGGCACCCGGCGCCAAACCAGGGAAACTGTGCTGCAGTTGTGGCAGCAATACGTGGAAAAATCTGCCGGCAAGGATGAGAATATAAATTGAAAGTGCTGACCCGGATAACGGCACTGCTGGTGCTTGCTGTGCTGGTCTTTTTGGTGTTGGAGCTCCCCGTCTTTTGGCAGCCCTTTTATCCCGTCAAGTACGAGGAATTTATCGCCCGGCAGGCAAGGGCCAACAATCTGGATCCTGCCCTGGTAGCGGCGGTAATTAAGGTGGAGAGCAATTTCCGCCACGATGCAGTATCCCGGGCCGATGCCCGGGGACTGATGCAGATCCGCCCCGACACCGCCCGGGAAGTGGCCAGGGAACTGGGCCACGTCATTGACGAGGACGTCTTTGAAGAGTTGCTCTTCGACCCGGAATACAACATAACCCTGGGCACGCGTTACCTGGCCAAGATGCTTCAGGAATTCGGCGGCAACGAGGCCATGGCTTTGGCGGCGTATAACGCCGGGCCGGCCAGGCTGCGCAGCTGGCTGGAAAAGGGTATTTGGGACGGCACCTGGAAAAACCGGACGCAGATTCCCTACCCCGAGACCAGGAATTACCTGCGCAAGGTGGAGCTGGCCAGGGAAAGATATGCCAGATTGTATAATTTTAAATAAATGGCAAAAAAAGCTGCCGGCGCCAAAGCCTTGACTTATGTGCGCAATCCGCTTATAATATTCTCTGTCAGCGAGAGTGGCGGAACTGGCAGACGCGCACGTTTGAGGGGCGTGTGACGAACGTCGTGTGGGTTCAAGTCCCACCTCTCGCACCAAAGTCATTTTAGTGCAAATACTAAAAGTATTGCACTTTTTTATTGCCATATTTGCGCCGGCCCGAAATACATTCATTCACCTTCGCGCGCCCGCCGCAGTAGACTGTCTAGTGGAGGTGGGCGAATATGCACGCTGCTTTGGAAGAAATGCGCAGCCAGGTCTTTGCCCTGGCCGGCAAATACTCCCACGGGCGCAGGCGCGAAGAGTTGGAGCGGGTATTTGCGTTGCTGGAGCAGGAACTGGACGCCGGTTATGTGCAGAGCCAACGCGTGATGGCATTGTTGCGGGCCGTCATCAACGCGCAACCCGGCAGCACGCAGATTGTCAACCGGTTTTTGCGCAATCCCCGGGTTGCTCAGGCTTTGCAGGCCGGCGGCAGTTACAATTTATGACTTTAAAAATTGCATGCAAATTATACCCGCTTGACGGTAATTGGGCGGCTGTGTATAATAAGTAATGCTGGAGCTGTAGTGTAGTGGTCCAACATGCCTGCCTGTCACGCAGGAGATCGCGGGTTCGAGTCCCGTCAGCTCCGCCATTCTTTGCCGCGGTAGCTCAGTTGGTAGAGCAGTGGACTGAAAATCCACGTGTCGGCAGTTCGATTCTGCCCTGCGGCACCATATGCATGCGGAAGTGGCTCAGGGGTAGAGCATCGCCTTGCCAAGGCGAGGGTCGCGGGTTCAAATCCCGTCTTCCGCTCCATACGAGGCGGCATAGCCAAGTGGTAAGGCAGAGGACTGCAAATCCTTTATCCCCAGTTCAAATCTGGGTGCCGCCTCCAATTTTTTTTGCCGGGGTGGCGGAACTGGCAGACGCAAGGGACTTAAAATCCCTCGGGCCCCCAAGGCCCGTACCGGTTCGATTCCGGTCCTCGGCACCATGATATTCTAAGGCGTGCAGCCTTTTCAGCAATGCGTAACCGTCCCCAAAAGGGACGGTTTTTTGTTTTGGCGCTGCGGCTCGGGGCAAATCGCCCGGCACCTATCCCCGGAAGACAACGTATCCTGAACTGAAGCCGAAGAGAGGAGGGAGGCGGGTGGAGCTTCGGGAGCTCACTGCCGTTCTGGAGGTCACTGCCTATACCGCAGGCTATGAGTCTACCGGCAAGCGCCCTGGCGACCCGGGGTACGGAATTACGTACAGCGGAACCCGGGCACAGCAGTGGCGCACCGTGGCCGCCGGCCCGGATATCCCCATCGGCACCCGGGTCTTCATTCCCGCGCTGGGTCACATGCCCAACGGCGGCATTTTTGTCGTCGAAGACCGGGGCGGCGCCATTTCCAACGCCCACCTGGATATCTACATGGACAATCTCCGCGACGCCCGGAACTGGGGCAGAAGGCATCTGGAAGCGGTGTTCTTCTTGCCGGCGGACCTGATTCCGGTCATCGCCGCCAAAATCCAGCGGGACCGGTACAAGTGGAAGGACAAAAAGGCCCTCAAAGAACTGTTCTCCTGAGCAGTTCTTTTTCTTTATGTTTAACCGGGGCCAGCGCGGGGCACATTAAAATGAAGCCATATTTTCTGGGGGTACATATGCTGGGGAAAATACTTGACAAGCTGAGACGCAAACCGGATCGGCAACCGAAGAAAACCGGCCCTTCTGTCCCGTTTACCGGCAACATCCAAAAGGACGAAAAGATATTGCGGGATATTTTTCGGGACTGCGACGATGTCAAGTTCAGGAAATTGTCTGTTCCCGCCATGGGCAACCGCAAGGCCCTCATCGTCTTTGTAGAGGGCCTGGTCAACGTCAACGCCCTGCATCGGGATATCATCGGCAAGATGCTGTCTTCCCGCCAGCGGCCCGCCAGGGACGTTACCGAGCTGGTTTCGGCGGGGGAGACTGAAAGGGACCGTTGCGCCAGGGATACGTCGACCAAGATCTTGCTGGGTAAGGTGGCCATTGTCGTCGACACAATCCCCGAGGCGGTGGTGGTGGAGTCCAAGGAGTGGCCGATGCGGGCCATCGAGGAGCCTTTGCAGGAGCGCCTGGTCCGCGGCCCCCGGGAGGGCTTTACCGAAATCATCCAGATTAATGCGGCCTTGATCCGGCGCCGCCTCCCCGACCCCAACCTCAAAATTGTCATGACCGAAGCTGGCCGCAGGAGCAGGACCAAAGTGGCCATCTTGTACATAGAGGACATATGCGATCTCAATATCGTTAATGAAGTTAAGGAAAGGATTAATGCCCTGGACATCGACGGAATTATGGAACCCGGGGAACTGGCTGAATTGATTACCGAGCGCACCGTTACCCCCTTTCCCCTGATTCTGAGCACCGAGCGGCCCGATAAAGTAATGGGGGGACTGCTCCAGGGCAAGGTGGCTATTATTACCGACGGCAGCCCTTTTGCCATGCTGGCGCCGGTCACCTTTGCCGAGTTTTTCCAGATTCCCGAAGACTACTACATGCATCCCCTCCTTGCCCTGACAGCCCGCCTGTTGCGCCTAGCAGGGCTGTTTGTGGCCACCACCCTGGTGCCGGCCTTTGTGGCTGTCATCATGTATCATTACGAAATAATACCGCCCGGCATTATCGTGTTCATTGCCCAGACCCGGGAAGGGGTGCCCTTCAGCCCAATTATAGAGGCCTTTGCGCTGGAGTTTGCTGTCGAGCTGACGCGGGAGGCCAGCATCCGCCTGCCCGGTCCCATCGGTCCCACCCTGGGTATCGTGGGGGCCATCATCCTGGGCCAGGCGGCGGTGGCCGCCCACCTGGTCAGCCCCGTCCTGTTAATAATGGTGTCCATGAGCTTTACCGCCGGTTCCATCATTCCCAACTATGAGGCCAGCGCGGTGCTGCGCTGGATACGCTTTCCCATTCTCCTCATGGCAGGTTTTTTGTGAGGGTTCGGCATCATGATTGCCTGGTTGGCAATCCTCGCTCATCTTTGCAATCTCCAGTCCTTCGGGGTGCCTTACATGAGCCCCCTGGCTCCACTGCGCGTATCAGATTTCGGCGATTACATCTATCGCAAGTCCATGCGCTGGATGCGGAGCCGGCCCGGGCTGACGGCTGAAAAGAATATCGTGCGCCAAAGAGGGGTGGAAGAAAAACGCCATGGCCGCCAATAAATTCGAGCTCACCGACTATCAGTGGTTTGCCGTAATAGTGTGCGCGGTATTGGGCGCCGGCATCACCATTTTGCCCCGCACCGTAGCCATCAGCGCCGGCAGAGACGGGTGGCTCAGCATCATCCTGGCCGGGGCGGGGGCCTGTCTGTTCGCCCTGTTGCTGTGGCTGCTGTGCCGCAAATTTCCCACCAAGACCCTGCCGGAAATAAGCGTTGCCGTTCTGGGCAGGCTGCTGGGGACGGCAGTTTCGGTGCTTTACATTTTGTATGCCTTTGTCCTGGCCGGGGCAATCATGCGCGTCTTTGTGGAGATAATTGACACCTGGGTGCTGATCTGGACGCCGGATTACGTATTTTACCTGCTCCTCCTGGGCGTCACGGTATATGTGGCCAGGATGGGGGCGACTACTCTGGCCCGGCTGATGGAAATAATCACTTTGCTGACGGTGGTTGTCTTTTTGATCTGGCTGACCCCCCTGGGGGAATTCAACTCCCTCCATTTGCTTCCCGTAGGAGCGGAGGGTGTTGTCGCCATTGCCGAGGGCGCCCTGGAAGCCTTTTTTTCCTTTCTGGGTTTCGAAGCATTGCTGGTTTTTTATCCCCTGATAGCCAACCAGCAGAAGGTGCTGAAGGTCACCCTCATCGCCCTGGTTTTCATTACTTTGTTGTACGCCGGCAATGTCATTCTTACCTTTGGCGTGCTGGGGGTGGAACATACCATGTTGCAGAAGTGGCCGGTAATCAGTTATCTGCGGGTGGGCAGCCTGCCCTTTGCCCGGCGGGTGGATACCGTGGTGCTCTTTTTTTGGACGGCGCAAATTATGGGCGGGGCGGCTGTCCAGTACTTTGCCGGGACCTACAGCCTGGCTGTGCTCACCGGCAGGCGTTTCCACGATATCTGGACCCTGGTCTGCTGGCCGGCGGTGTTCTTGGTGGCCGCTGCGCCCCAGTCCCTGGGCCAGGTATTTAAGGTGGTGGACCTGGTGGGGCGGTGGGGAGGAGCGCTGGTTTTGGGAATCGTGCTGTTGTTGCTGGCGGTGGCCCAGGTACGGGGTCTGGATGAGAGGGGGGAGTCGGCCAAGTGAAAAAAGTGCTCTTGCTTGTGCTTTGCCTCAGCCTGGTCCTGGTCGGGGGCTGCTGGGATGTACTCGTCGTTGAAGAGCTGGCCCTTGCCTTTGCCATTGGCATTGACCATGACGTCAACAATCCGCGCCGGTTTATCCTCAGCATGACCAACCCTACATTTTCCGAAACTTCGCAGTCGGATACAAGAAAAATTCTCACCGAGAGCTATTCCCTGTCCAACGCCTTTTTTAACCTGCAGCGCCAGCGGGAGCGGATACTGGTGCTGGGCCAGATTACATCCATCGTTTTTTCCGAGGAGGCGGCCCGCTCCGGCCTGCTCCACAACATCATGCGTCAGGTGGACCAGCAACGGGACATGAATCCCAACGTCCACCTGCTCATCGTCAGGGGGCACAAGGCCCAGGACGTAATCTTCATGAAACCCGAAGAGAATGCCCGAGTTGCCGTCTACCTGGACAAAGTAATGAACACCAATTTTACTGCCGGCGAGGCGCCCCGCATTTCCGCCTCCCGGTACTGGGTGAGCTATTCCACTGCAGGGATTGATCCCGTCATCCCCGTCATCGAGCTCACCGGCCCGGGGGAGGAAGAAAAAAAGACCGACGGCGTCATTATCACCGGGCTGGCTGCCCTGGATTACACCGGCCGGATGCAGGGTTTCCTCAACGACAAACAAACTTACTATTTCATGCTGTTGACGGGACAAAACCACCGCAGCCGCATGACCACCAGGCTGGACATCGACGGCCAGGTCAGGGACACTTCCTTTTATGTCAAGGACGTCTCCCTGAAAGTCAAGCCCGCTTTGGAGAACGGGCGCCCCCGCCTTGCTCTGAAGATGGCTCTGGAAGTGGACGTTATCAATATCGAGTGGGATGTGGATGTGGAGCAAGAGGGGGTGGATGAAATCATCGAAACAGCCCTGGCCCGGGACTTTCAGGGCAACGCCCTGGAAGTAATCCGCCTGACCCAGGACTGGGGCACCGACATCGTGGGGCTGGGACAGCATATGCGCATAAAATATCCCCGATGGTTTAAAGACGAGCGCTGGCGCCAGGAGTACAGGAACGCCCACATCACCTTGGAAGTCAAGGTCAAGGTACGACGGGTAGGCACCCTGATCAGGCCCCAGTATTAAAGCAGCCTCCTGTAAATTTGCCCATACCCTTTTACCGCCTGCTTCATAGACTGGAGCAGGGGGTATCGGCATGGAAAAATGTATCCGGTTGTACAGAGAAGAAATGGCCCTCCGGGAAATGCGGGATGCTGAAAGCGCCTATGACCTCAGCAGGGTGTACAGCAAGCGCCAGGAACGTCTGGAACTCATGGCTTCCCGGGTGGTGACCGTCGAGGCCTGCGGCAGCCTGGGCTCGGGAGTGATGCTGGACACCCGCGGGCACATTGCCACCAATGCCCACGTCGTTGCCACCAGCAGCGGAATCTGCCCCAAAATTATTGTCACCACCGCCGACGGGTGGCAGGGAACGGCTCGGGTGGCGGCAGGGGAGTACGAGCAGGATATCGTCATCCTGCGGGCGGAAGGGGCGCGCAATTTTTGGGGCGTCGAAATAGCGCCCAGGATCTATCTGGGACAGGATGTCTTCGCCGTGGGGCATCCCCTGGGGCGCAGTCATACTGTGACCAGGGGCATTATTTCGTATGTCCGGCGCATAATAGGCGACCGCCCCTATGTGCAGACCGACGCATCCATCAACCCCGGCAATTCCGGGGGCGGCCTCTTCGACGAACTGGGGCGCCTGGTGGGACTGCCTACCTTTAAAGAGGTATGGGCCGACAGGATCCGAACCATCCCTGTCGCCAACATCGGCTTTGCCGTGCCCGGCGATGTGGTGCAGGAATTCTACACCCAGGCTTTGCAGCAACGCCGGTCCGTGAGCTGTGCCGGCAATCCCGCCGCTGTAACAGCCCCGTTTATCCTGGCGTAAAGAGCAGGGATGCCTTCTGAAGGCATCCCTGTCATTTTTTTGCAACAGGGCTTTCGCGACTGGGATTTTATGCTATAATCGAAGCAAAGTATCAGACAGGGGGTTGTTGCGTGAAACTGAATTACGGGAGAACTTTTTTGATTGGCCTTGCCTTTCTCTCCATCAGCGCATTCTGGCAGCTCTACGACAACATCGTACCCTTGATGCTGAAAAACACCTTTGCCCTCGGCGATGCGCTGACCGGCGGGATTATGGCCCTGGATAACGTCCTGGCTTTATTCCTGCTTCCTTTCTTTGGGGCCCTTTCCGACCGGGTCGACACCCCGATGGGCAAGCGCACGCCCTTTATCATCGTCGGCACAGTTGTTGCTGTCATCTGTATGCTGATTTTGCCTGTCGCCGATCAAATGGAGAATTTCCCGCTCTTCTTCATTGCCCTGGGCATGGTGCTGCTGGCGATGAGTACATACCGTTCGCCGGCCGTAGCGCTGATGCCGGATTTGACTCCCAAACCGCTCCGCAGCGAGGCCAACGCCGTCATTAACCTTATGGGGGCGGTGGGAGGGATACTGGCCCTGGCGGCCATCAGCCTCCTGGTACCCAAAGTCCCCGCCTCAGAACGACCCAGCTATTTCAATGTCTATATGGCTGTCGCTACGCTTATGGTGGTGGCAGTGGCGGTGCTGGTCCTTACCATCCGGGAGAAGAAACTGGCTCAACAGGTTGACATCGACGACGGGGAAGCAGAGGATGAGGAACAGGAAACCGGCGTCAAAACAGGCATGCCCAGAGAAGTCAGGCGCAGTTTTATCTTCATCCTGGCCTCCATTTTTCTTTGGTTTACCGCTTATAATGCCGTTACCACCGCTTTTTCCCGGTATGCCACCACCATCTGGGGCTACCAGGGCGGCAGCTTTGCCAATGCACTGATGGTGGCCATGGGTACCGCCATAGTGTTCTTCATTCCCGTGGGCATTCTGTCCAGAAAGTTCGGGCGCAAGAAAATGATTATCTTCGGAATCCTGCTCATCACCACCACATATTTCTGCGGGTTCCTGTTCAAAACCTATTCACCCTGGATTAACCTGGTCTTTGCCTTTACCGGCATCGCCTGGGCCTCCATCAACGTCAACTCCTACCCCATGGTGGTGGAGATGAGCCGGGGCAGCGACATCGGCAAGTATACCGGCATGTATTACACCTTCTCCATGGCTGCGCAGATCCTCACTCCCATCGCTTCGGGGGCTCTGATGCAGTATGTGCACTACCGGACGCTGTTTCCTTACGCCGTGTTTTTCTCCCTGCTGTCGCTGTGCACCATGCTGTTTGTCAAGCACGGGGACGCCAGGCCGGCAGCTGCAGGGGAGTAGCCCCGGGAGTTTGTTCCTGACGCCATATAAAAGCCGCCATCGCTTGCAATGGCGGCTTTTGTATTAAGATTTGGGGTCCAGGTAGTCCCGCAAATTGTCCCCCAGGCTGTTGAAGCCCAATACGGCTAGGGCGATGGCCAGGCCGGGGAAGACGGCCGCCCAGGGCGCCAGGCCGGCAAAGCCCTGGGCCTCTTTGAGCATTCTGCCCCAGCTGGGGTGGGGAGGCTGGGTGCCCAGGCCCAGGTAGCTCAGAGAGGCTTCGGCCAGGATAGCGGCGGCAAAACTGACGCTGGCCTGGACCAGAAGGGTGGGCAGGCAGTTGGGCAGGATGTGGAGCACAATTATGCGCAAATCCTTCAGCCCCAAAGCCCTGGCGGCCAGGACGAACTCCCGCTCCCGCAGGCTGATAAATTGGGCGCGGGTAAGGCGGGCGAAAATGGGAATGTTGGCCAGGGTCACCGCCACCAGGATGCTGGCCTGGCCGGGGCCCAGCAGGGTGACGGCCAGCAGGGCCATGAGGATGGTTGGCAGAGAATAGAGCCCGTCGGCGGTACGCATGAGGATCTCTTCCAGCCAGCCCCGGTAGTACCCGGCTGCAGCCCCCCAGAGGACGCCGATGAGCAGGCCCAGGGTGACGGCCACCATACCGGCCTGAAAGGCCGGCCTGCCGCCCACCATGATGCGGCTGAGGATGTCGCGGCCGTAATTGTCAGTGCCCAAGGGATGTTGCAGTGAAGGAGGAGCCAGGCGTTGCTGGATATTCATCTCGGTGGGGTTGTGAGGGGTGTAAAAGAAGCCGATCAGGGTAAGCAGGGCCATGGCGATGACCAGGACGCTGCCGCCCCATTTAAATCCCGCCATTACTGCACCCCCCGGATGCGCGGGTCGAGGATGGGGTACAGGCTGTCCAGGAGGAAGTTGACAGCCAGGATTATCGCCGCGCCGACAAAGATTGTGCCCTGCACCAGGGGCAGATCCCGGAGCAGCACCGCTGAAAGGATGAGGCGGCCCAGGCCCGGCAAAGAGAAGACCTGTTCCACCACCACGGTGCCGGCCACCAGCTGGATGAGCTGGATGCCGGCCACGGTGCTGACGGAGACCAGGGCGTTGCTCAGCCCGTGCTTGAGGATGACGGCGGTTTCCGGCAGCCCTTTGCCCCGGGCGGTGCGGATATAGTCTTCTTTGAGGATTTCCAGCATGGCTGTGCGCACAATGCGGGTGAGGATCGCCGCCCGGGGCAGCGCCAGGATGAGCGCGGGCAGAATCAGGGAGTTCAGCGCGCCCAGGGGGTCGGCGGACCAGCGGGGCATGCCTCCCGGGGGAAACCAGCCCAGGCGCACGGCAAAGAATTGTATGGCCAGGATGCCCAGCCAAAAGGCGGGGATGGAGAGGCCCGCCTGGGAAAAGCCGAGGATGATTTTGTCCGCCGTTTTGCCCCGGCGGCTGGCGGCCAAGGTGCCCAGGGGAATGGCCACGGCCATGGCCAGGAAGATGGCCATGGCCGCCAGGGGCAGGGTGACGGGCAAAGCGGCGGCTATGAGGTCGGCCACGGCGTAGCCGCGGCTAAAGGTCAGGGAGCGGCCGAAATCTCCCCGCACCACCCCGCCCAGCCAACTGGCGTACTGGACGATGACGGGCCGGTCCAGACCCAGTTGGGCGCGCACCAGTTCCAGCGCGCCGGGATCGGCTTCGGTGCCCAGGATGAGCAGGGCAGGGTCGCCGGGGAGGACGAAGAGGGTAAAAAAAGTCAGGATGCTGACCACCGCCAGGGTGGCCAGCATGCCAAACAGTTTTTTCAGCAGGTACATCATTTTTCCCATTCCAGCGCAGCCAGGTCGAGGACGTATACCGGGTAGTTGCGCCAGCCCTTCAGTTTTTCCGGCATTACCGCCAGCTGATTGGGGTCCATGATGAAAATGTTAACCGCCTCCCGGGCCAGGATGGTCTGCAGCCGGCGGTAGATTTCAACCCTCTTTGCGGGGTCGGCTTCCAGCAGCCCCTGGTCCAGGAGCTCGTCGTATTCGGCATTGCTGAAATTGGACGTATTGCGCCGGGAATCGCTTTGGTAGCGGTTGAGCATGGTGTGCGGGTCCAACCGGCCGGTAAAGCCCACCACCGTAAGCTCAAAGTCCCGGTTGGTATAAATCTGCTCCAGCCAGGCGCCCCATTCGATGACCCGGATTTTCAGGTCGATGCCCACCCGGGCCAGCTGATCGGCCAGGATTTCGCCGGCGCCCCGGTGCAGGGGATAGGGGGCGGGCAGGTGCAGGGTGGCGCTGAACCCGTCGGGGTACCCCGCTTCAGCCAGCAGCTCTTTGGCCCGCTGGGGATCATAAGGGTACATATCCGTCAGGTCTGTGTACCATATGTCCATGGCGGGGGACAGGTTGCTGCCGATGGGGGTACCCTTGCCCCAGGCGGCGCCCTGGATGATTTCTTCCCGGTTGACGGCATAGTTCATGGCCTGGCGGACCCGAAGGTCGTCAAAGGGCGCGACGGCATTGTTGATGATCAGCAGCTGGACCAGGTTCATGGGAGCGGCGAGGACAGCGAACCCGTCCTTGCCCTCCACCTGGTGCAGGTAGTCGGGTTCCAGCCGGGGGATGAGGTCGACGTGCCCGGTGAAGAGGCTGTTGACCATGGCAGCAGGTTCGGGAATTATCTTCAGGATTACCTGCTTGAGCCTGGGCAACTCCGGGTTCCAGTACTGCTCAAATTTGACCAGGGTGAGCTGGTCATTGGGCTGCCAGTCGGTGAGGACAAAGGGGCCGGTGCCCACCGGCTGGGTGGAGAGATTTTCCTCATTTTCCGGGGGATAAATGACGGCGCCAAACTCGGTAAGGAGGGCGAGAAAGGCCGCATCGGGACGGTGCAGGGTGATGATGATTCTGTCGCCCTGGGCGCGAATGCCTTTGACGCCGGCAAAATCCGCTGCCTTGCTGGTAACTTCGGGATCGAAGAGCCTGCTCAGGCAGTAGACGACATCATCGGGGGTCATTTCCCGGCCGTTGTGGAACTTTACGCCCCGGCGCAGGGTAAAGGTGTACTCCAGGCCGTCGGCGGATACGCTCCACTCCTCAGCCAGGGCGGGAACGATGGAGCCGTCGGGGGCGGCCTTGACCAGCCCTTCGTAGATATTGAAGGCTATTTCCGCCGACGCGGCGGCCACCGAATGATGGGGGTGGAACCCGTCGGGATCGGTGGGTATGGCCACCACGACGGAATCGCGGGTTTGGGGTTCAGAACAGCCGGCAATAAGCGTCAAGCTTATGGCGAGAACAATACCTGTGCGCAAAAACCTGGACATGGCTACTCCTTTCTGGGACGCAGGCCCTGCTCCAGAAGGGAAAGGACTGCGTTGATAAAGGTTTCGTGGGAATCGGCGTTTACGTCCGGGGCCAGGAAGTTGTCGATGAGGGCTTTGGCCACGGCGTGGTAGACAAACCAGGCCGCTTCTTTGTCGGTTCTGGGGTCGATTACTCCGGACTTAAACCCCTGTTCCAGCATGTACGCAAATTCATAGCTGCGAATTTGTTTTTCGTGCAGGATTTCATCCCGGACTGCATCGTCCCGGCTGTCCCAAAAGTTGACGATGACCCGGTGATGTTCGGGATGTTGCCGGGCATAATGCCAGGAACGGCGGTAATACATGGAAGCAAACTCAAAAAAATCCACGTTGTCCTTAAGAGCCCACACCGGCTGCAGGAACTTGCGCTTGTGCTGATAAACTTTATCCACCACATACTTGTACAGGTCCTTTTTGTCTTCAAAGTATTGGTACATGCTGCCCTTGGCAATGCCGGCCTGGTTGACGATTTCGGTCAGCGAGGCCTGTTCGTACGGGTGCAGGGCAAACTCCTGCACGGCATGCCGGAAGATGTGCTCCTGTTTTTCCCTGGGCAGGTTGAAGAAAGTGGCCTTGGGCAATAAATCACCTCCATGTGACCGCCCGGTCATACAGCTTTCAAAATTATACCACGGATTGCCAGGGCTGGCAACAAAAATAATGTGATTTTTCGCCGCTTGACTTTTAGTGCTTTTAACTATAAAATATAAAACGTCACATGGGTCCTTAACTCAGCGGGAGAGTGCTACCTTGACAGGGTAGAAGTCGCGCGTTCAAATCGCGCAGGACCCACCATCTTGCCCATAAAGCCCGTCAGGGGCTTTTTTGTTTACCGCGATATACTGTTTAATTTACAACTTGGCGGGAGGGGGAAAATGGAAGCCGGCAGCAACCGGCTTTCTTTTTTACAAGCCGGCTGGCGAATAAAGGATTTTTAGTCTCCAATCTAGAATGAAATTAAAAAACATTGAGATTGGAGGTTTTGTGATGCTCGGTTTGAATGGGGACGACCGCCGAGTCCCGGATTACCTGGCTGTTTCAATCCTGGTGACCATCTTCTGCTGCCTTCCCTTTGGCATTCCCGCCATCGTTTACTCGGCCATGGCCAAGTCCAAGAAAGAGGCCGGCGACTTTGACGGGGCCCAAAAAGATGCGAAACAGGCCGGGAATTGGTGTGTTGCAGCGTGTATCGCTGGCATTATCACCATTTTGATCTGGGCCATTGCATCTCAATGGTAAAACCCAAGCATAAGGACTTGCTCCAGCGGCTGCTGGCCCTGGGAATTTTGGCGGGCCTGACAATAATAGTATACATCTATCATCCGGCAACGCCTTATAAGATGATGCGCTGTCCCTTTCGGGAAATCACCGGTCTCTACTGCCCCGGCTGCGGCAGTGTCAGGGCCATGACCCAGCTTGTCCAGGGCAATTTGCTCAGGGCAATCCGGCACAATGTATTCGCCGTGGCCTTCTCGCCCCTGCTGGCATGGTTTATCCTCTCCAACCTCAAGCTGGTCATTACGGGAAGCGGTCTTCCCTTTCCCAGCCTGCCCAGCAGGGCAATCTGGGGGCTGTTAATTCTCTTGCTTCTTTTTGCGGTGTTGCGGAATTTGCCCATTGCTCAGCTCAATTTCCTCCGGCCCTGAACAATACTTTGACTTCACCTGGGGGGGGTATTCATGATTTACATATTCGCTGTACTGGCAGGGCTCATCCTGGCAATCTTTCTTTGTATCTACATTAATCCGGGGCCCAAGGTTACCCATGGGCCCGAGGGCAAGTGGCTGGTTCAGCGGCCCATTGCCCATCGGGGCTTCCATGATATAGAAGCCGGCGTGCCCGAGAACTCTCTCCTGGCGGCCCGGCGCGCCATGGAGAGGGGTTATGCCATCGAGCTGGACGTCCTGAACACCGCCGACAACCAGGTGGTGGTCTTCCACGATTACAACCTCAAGCGGATGACGGGAGTGGACGCCAAAGTCAAGGACGTGACCTGGCAGCAGATTCAGCAACTGAAACTCCTGGGCACCGACGAAAGCATCCCGTCGCTGGCGCAGTTCCTGGAACTGGTGGCGGGCCGGGTTCCGCTCCTCATCGAAGTCAAAAACGAAGGCGCCGTGGGGCCGCTGGAGCAGGCCATAATCGACGCGCTGCGGGGATATCCCGGCGATTTCGCCATCCAGTCCTTCAATCCTTTTGTAATGCAGTATTTCCGCAAGCACGCGCCGGAATTTGTCCGGGGGCAGCTTTCCAGCAATTTCAAGGGCGAATCCCTGGCCTGGTGGAAGAAATTTTTGCTCAGGAACCTGCTCCTCAATGCCATCAGCCAACCGGAATTTGTAGCCTATGATTTTGGCAAGCTGCCCAAATGGTTTGCCCGCCGCCTGAGGAAAAAAGGCTACTACCTCCTGACCTGGACGGTGCGGAGCCGGGAGGAATATGCAGAGGCCATGAAGACCTTTGACAACGTCATCTTTGAGGGATTTGAGATCGACGAAAAAGCCGTAAATCTGTAGCGCCGCCAGGCTATGCATAAAAAAATCAGGGGTATCCCTGATTTTTTTTACTGGGCCCGGATCCAGGTTATGAAGGGTATTGAGGCCAGGACCTCTTCATTGCCGCCGGGCAAGATTTTAATCAGGTGCTTGCCGTTGGAATAAATGACGTTGCCATCGGGGTCGATATCGAAGGCCATTACTCCCTTTTTTATACAGGTCATATCACCGTCGGCGGACAGCCTGGTCAGCTCCCAGCTGCGGGGAACAATCCCCGGGTTTTTTTCCCCTTGGGCTTTGTTCTGCTTCAACGTCTTTTGCACATTGATGAGGTTGCCGTCGATGAAAACTTCTTTGGGGTTCTGTTGCCTGGCCCTGGCGGGATTGGCGCCTGCAGTGGTCAACGCTTCACCGGAATACTGCATGGTAAAGAAGTTGATCCAGTTGAAGATGGCTTTGAGGATTTTCACGGGGATGAGAAGGAGAGTCAACACCGCCGTGCCCGAACGGTTTTCCCGGGGCTTTGGCCTTTTGATGAAGTAGATATTGCCCTGGTTGTCCTCCCGGGGCGAGACACAGTCGCAGCTGGCCAGGCTTACCACTTCACGCACCTGCCCGCTGTTGAGGTCCAGACTATAAATAGCGCGGTTGCTGTACCCGACGCAGTTGCCGTTATTGTCTCTGCCGATTCCGCAACTGTCGTAGAAGATGGTCCCGGGCCTGGTTCTGGACCACACGGGATTTTGATCAACGCAGTCCCCTTCGGTAAGCATTTGATACACCGCGGAATTATCCCTGAACAGGGCAAGGTGTTTGCCAAGGCCGCTGCTGACGCTGGCAACAACCTGCTGGTATGCGGGATTATAGTCTACGGCAAAGAATTCGGTGTCGTGCTTGTGGATGATGTGGCCTTCTAACTCCTGATCGTCCAGGGGGTTTTTGCTGAAAATGCCGGAACCGTTGTCCACGCTGATGGAGTAAATTATGTCTCCCTGGGCAGCAAAGGTCAGCCCATTGATATTTATCCGGTAAATATCGTGCTCATCGCGGATGGGACGATGGGTTCCCATGAACTGCGCCCCGGTGCCCTGGGTTTTCCAGGCGGTGCGTTCTCGGATGGCGCGCAGGTTCTTCTGATAGGAAGTCAAAAACTGGCTGTTTAACCAGCTGACTTTGCCCCGGTCAAGCTTGCCAATTTTTGTTTGTGTCGCAAAAACAATCAAAAAAAACACCTCCTGCGGAGTAGTAATTCAACGTATGCCGCAGATTTCCTTGTTTTGCCAGGGAGTTTTTTGCTGCCCATTCGGCTTGGGCAGTGTCAAAAACTCCCTTGATTTGATTTCAATTAAGACATCCCCCACTGCATATACTAATTGTGACCGAACGAAGGGGGGAAAGTTATGGAAGCGCTCTGTATTGAAACAGAAAACACTAACCCCGAGTTGCTCAGAAAGCGCCTGCTTCAGCAAATAGAATCCTGGCGCAGCAGCGGGCTGCTGCAGGAGTTTAACGAAATTTCCACCGGCACCATAACCATTTGGGACTGCAGGGCGGGCAACAACAGCCAGGCCAAAAATTTGCGCCGCCTGGCCGCCCAGGTTTTGGCCGATTATATAGTCAGCGAAATCGAACCCGTCCTGCTGGACAAATTGGCCAGCGTCCACCATCCTCATTTCGGCAAGGAAGAGCGGGAACAGATTTGCCAAAAGGTGCGCCAGCGCCTGGTGCGCGAAGAAGCGCTGACGGGGGAAAGCCGGCGCCACTGCATTTTGAAACGGCTGGATGAGTTTTTAAAAGACGAGGAGCAAATCAATATCGAAGGCTTTATCCGTTTCCGCCTCCAGGACTACCAGCGGGAACTGCTGCAACTGTTAAATGAAAGCGCCGACGATTTCATCATTGAAAAAGAATACCAGGAATTTATCAACCTGCTCAGGTACTTTGTCGACATTCAGCCGCCCCGCTTTCCCGAGATGCATCTCTTTCGTAAAAATAATTATTTAATATTGTGCGATTCACGGTATACCGAGTTGCACCGGGAGGGCGCCTGCGATTTGGAGGGTTCCGACGCCATCATCAGCGCCCTGGTGACGGCGGCGCCCAAGAAAGTCACCATCCACAACGGACCGGCAGAGGATGAGCTGGTGGCCACTTTGCGCCATATCTTTGCCGACCGCATTCAAATTTGCCTGGGCTGTCCCCGCTGCAGGGACGGCAATTGCTAAAGAACCGCAACCGGTGTATCATCTTGGTAAAGGAGATGATACACCGGTGCTTTATTTCTTAATGTTTCCGCTTTTGGGCGGCGCCATCGGCTGGGGCACCAATTACCTGGCCATCAAATTTTTATTTTGGCCGCGCCGGCCCCTTAAGGTGGGACCCCTTGTCTTTCAGGGAGTGATTCCCCGGCGGCGCCGGGCGCTGGCCCGGGCCATTGGGGATGTGGTGGCCACCGAACTGCTTTCCCGGGAGCAAATTGCCGCCGCCCTCAGCGCCCCGGAGATCAGGGCAAAGGCGGCGGAACTGGCGGGACAAGCCGTTGCCCGGCGGGTACTAATGCTCCCCGTCCTCTCGCCTTTTTCCCGCAGCATGCGGGAAAAGGTGGGGGAGATGGTGGCCGGAGCAGTTGGCCGGGAGGTGGCAAAAATCCTGGCCGACGGCGGGCAGGACTGGACCGGCCGGGTGCTGGCCGCCGTTGATTTGGCCGCCCTGGTGACCGAGCGCCTGGAGGCCATGGAGTGGGATGCCCTGGAAGCGATGGTTTACTCTGTGGCGGGCAGAGAACTGAAAGTTATCGAGTGGATGGGCGGCGTGCTGGGCGCCCTGGTGGGCCTGGGCCAGGCTCTGGTTGTCCTGTTGCTGGGCTGAAACAAAAAAAGCCCCGGAACCCCGGAGCGAGCGGTTACAACCTTCACAGGCCTTTAAAGATTATCCCCAGCATGATGAGGACAAAGGCGAAAGTGAGCAACACGAAGTTGGGGACCTCGGAAATGACGGGCAGGTTGAGTTTTAAGAAAAAGTGATCGATAATTGCGTAGGCGCCTACGATGAGGGAAATCCAGAAAACTGGTTTAGAAGGCCGGCTTCCCATGAGCTTTCCTCCTTGCAAAGTTATTGTAAAGCATTATACCATATCTTTCCGGCCGGCAACACTTTTGCCGGGAGCATTTGACAGGCGGAACAGATTCCTTTATAATTCCCTTAACAGCTGTGACGGGGACACGGGTTCCTGGCAGTGCCGGTCAGAGAGGGAAACAATTTGCTGCGAGTTTCCTCCGGTCACCCTTGAACCTACCGCCCCTGAGCTGCAGGAGCGAACTCCTGCCGGGTCCGGGCCGTTATCGCCGCCAATGAGGGGGAGACTTTTGTCTCCAATTTGGGTGGAACCGCGGAACATCATCCGTCCCAAGGGACAGGATGATTTTTATATTTTGGAGGGATTGCAATGCCAGTGGTCATTCTCAAGGACGGAAGCGTCAAAGATTACCCGCAGCCGGTGACGCCGCTGAAGGTAGCTGAGGACATCAGTCCGCGCCTGGCCAAAGAAGTGCTGGTGGCCAGGGTCAACGGCGCGCTCTGGGACATTAACCGTGAGCTGCCCGAGCAGGCCGAGCTGGAGCTTTTGACTTTTGACGACCCCGAGGCCAGGGACGTGTACCGCCACAGCAGCGCCCACCTCATGGCCCAGGCTGTCAAGGAGATGTTCCCCGACGCCAAACTGGCCATCGGGCCGGCCATTGAGGACGGCTTTTACTACGATTTCGACCTCAAGCAGCCTTTGACCCCCGCCGATTTGGAAAGAATCGAGCAGCGCATGCAGGAGCTGGCCAGGGAAGATATTCAGATCGAACGTATGGTGCTCAGCCGCGAAGATGCTCTGCGCTTCTTCCGTGAGCTGGGTGAAGAGTACAAGGTGGAGTTGATCCGTGAACTGCCCGCAGAGGCTGAAATCAGCCTGTATAAACAGGGCAATTTTGTCGACCTGTGCGCCGGCCCTCACGTGGGCAGTACCGGGAGAATCAGGGCTTTTAAACTGACTAGCGTCGCCGGCGCCTACTGGCGGGGCGACGAAAACAACGCCATGCTGCAGCGGGTGTACGGCACCTCTTTTGTCAAACAGAGCCAGCTTCAGGAGTATTTGCATCTCCTGGAAGAAGCCAAAAAGCGTGACCACCGCAAGCTGGGCAGAGAGCTGGACCTGTTCTCCATCAGCGAGGAGGCCCCGGGGATGCCTTTCTACCACCCCAAAGGGGTCATCATCTGGAACGAACTCATCAAATTGTGGCGGGAGGAGCATGCCAGGGCAGGGTACATGGAAATTCGCACCCCCCAAATCCTCAACAAGCGCCTGTGGCAGCGCTCGGGGCACTGGGACAATTATGCCGAAAACATGTACCTCACCGAGGTGGACGACACCCCCTTTGTCCTCAAGCCCATGAACTGTCCCGGCGCCATGCTGTGGTACCTGACTGCCCACCGCTCGTACCGGGATCTGCCGTTGCGGATTGCCGAGCTGGGCCTGGTCCACCGCCACGAGCGCTCGGGCACCCTCCACGGTTTGATGCGGGTGCGGGCCTTTACCCAGGATGACGCCCATATTTTCATGCTGCCCAGTCAAATTGAGGAGGAGGTTGGCGGTGTCATCGAGCTGGTGGACCGCATCTACCGGGTGTTTGGCCTGGAGTACCGGATCGAGCTCAGCACACGGCCCGAGAAATCCATTGGCACCCAGGAACAATGGGACGAGGCTATCGCCGCTCTGATCCGGGTGCTGGAGAACCGGGGCATGGAGTACAAAGTTAACCCCGGCGACGGCGCCTTTTACGGGCCCAAAATCGATTTCCACGTTCTCGACAGCCTCAAGCGCAGCTGGCAGTGCGCCACCATCCAGCTGGATTTCCAACTGCCCCAGCGCTTTGAACTTACCTACACCGGCGAAGACGGCGAAAAGCACCAGCCGGTTACCGTCCATCGCGTAATCTACGGCGCCGTCGACCGCTTCCTGGGCATCCTCATCGAACATTTTGCCGGGGCCTTCCCGGTGTGGCTCGCCCCCGTCCAGGTCAAGATCCTGCCCATTGCCGACAGGCACCATGAGTACAGCCGGAACCTGGCAGCAAGACTGGAGGAGGCAGGCATCCGGGTTGAAGCCGATCTGCGCAACGAAAAGATCGGGTACAAAATCCGCCAGGCCCAGGCCGAAAAGGTCCCCTACATGCTGATTGTCGGCGACAAAGAAGTACAGCAAGGCACGGCCTCCCTGCGCACGCGCAGGGAAGGGGATGTGGGACCGGTGGACATCGCCGAATTTGAGGCCAGGGTGCTGGAGGAAATCCGCACCAGGCAAAACAATTGACATTCTTCCGGGATAGGTGTAAAATCATTGCAGTGAAACAAGTAGAGGCTACCTGGCTTCTCACCCCACATGACGCCGGACGGCTGTTACTGGGGTTAAAAACGTAACCATCCTCTCTTTTTGGTTGTGTTTTTTATGGGCAGGTAGTCCTGCCCATTTTTACTATCTTAGGAGGTGTTAAGTTATCAGCAAAGATTTGTTGCTCAACGAGGCCATCCGCGCCAGGGAGGTTCGCCTGGTCAGTGAGGACGGCGAACAGCTGGGAATCTTTCCGTTGAAAAAAGCCCTGGAGATGGCCGGGGAGAGGGGTTTGGACCTGGTCAATGTCGCGCCCCAGGCGAATCCGCCGGTGTGCAAGATGATGGACTACGGCAGGTTCAAATACGAGCAGAGCAAGCGGGACAGGGAATCCCGGAAAAAACAGCATGTCATCATTATTAAGGAAATTCAACTGCGTCCGCAAACCGAAGAACACGACTACCAGGTCAAGTTGCGCAACGCCATCAGATTTCTCAAGGACAAAAACAAAGTCAAGGTTAATGTGCGCTTCCGGGGGCGGCAGGTGACCCACCCCGAACAGGGCAAAGCTATGTGCGATCGCATGGCCGGTGACCTGGCCGAGCTGGCGGTTGTGGAGAAACCCGCCCGCCTGGAGGGCCGGAACATGGTCATGATTTTAGCGCCCAAACAATAGCAAGAAATACAGGAGGAAACTGACGTGCCGAAAATCAAAACCCATCGCGGCGCCGCCAAACGCTTCCGCAAGACGGGAACAGGCAAGTTTAAGCGCGCCCATGCCTTCACAAGCCATATTTTCACCAAAAAATCCGCCAAGCGCAAGCGCAACCTGAGGAAGAACACTCTGGTTGCCCCATCCGACCAAAGACGAGTAGAGCGCATGTTGCCGTACTAATTCCAAAGGAGGCTGCATACAGATGCCAAGAGTAAAACCGGGTGTCCAGACCCGTCAACGCCACAAAAAAGTTCTCAAGCTGGCCAAGGGCTATTTCGGGGCCAAGAGCCGTGCTTACCGCCGGGCCAATGAACAGGTGCTGAAATCCCTGAGTTATGCATATCGCGACCGGCGCAACCGCAAGCGGGATTTCCGCAAGCTGTGGATTGCCCGGATTAACGCTGCCGCCCGCAACAACGGGACGACGTACAGCCAGCTGATGCACCAGTTGAAGCAATCCGGCATCAATATCAACCGCAAAATGCTGGCCGATATGGCCGTTAACGATGCCCAGGGCTTCAGTCAACTGGTGGCCAAGGTCAGCGCCAACAAATAACAGCGCCTGCCGGCGCTTTTTCTTTAACCGGCAGGATTTTCGCCTGCCCGGGGTAAATTATACGGGCAGGGATGCTCCCGTTGCCGCGGCAACGGCGGAAAGGAGGCGGGCAAATGATTTCCTCCCGGCACAATCCCCGGTTCAGGGAACTGGTCAAGTTGCAGAGCCGCAAGCAGCGGCAACAACAAGGGGCCTTTGTGGCCGAAGGCTTGCGCCTGGTGGAAGACGGCCTGGCGGCGGGGTGGAAACCCATTGAGCTGGTGGTTTCGCCGCCCATGCTCAGCCCGGAAACCCTGGCCAGGGTGCGGGAATGGGATGTGCCCCGCCTGGAAGTGACTCCCCAGCTCATGGCGATGGCCAGCGGCACCGAGACGCCCCAGGGGATAATGGCAGTTTTTCCCCTGCCGAAGCACGGTCCCGACGCCTTGGGCGGGGACTTGGTGCTGATACTGGACGGGATTCGGGACCCCGGGAATGCCGGCACCTTGTTGCGCAGCGCCGCAGCAGTGGCCGCCGGCGGCGTCCTGGCCCTCAGGGGTACAGTGGATTTAAGCGCCCCCAAAGTGGTGCGGGCCAGCATGGGCGGGATTTTCAGGGTGCCCTGGGTCCAGGGTCTGGAAGCCCGGGATGCTGTCCGCTGGGCGCAGGACGCCGGGTTTCGCCTCCTCGGCCTGGAGCCCCGGGGCGGTGTGCCCTTCCACCGTTGTGATTACTCCGGCAAAATCGCTTTGGTGGTAGGCGGCGAAGCCCACGGCGTCAACCCCGAATTGCGCCAAGCCTGCGCCGGTATCCTGACCATCCCCATGCCCGGAGGGCAGGAATCCCTCAATGCAGCCATGGCCGCCACCCTGGTCTTGTACCAGGCCCACATTTATAAGGGCTTGTAACTTGTGTTCACTGCGGGTTTTGTGTATAATTATGACATAATTTTAACCGGGGGTGCTCATGGGTGCATCTTGCTGGTTTCTTCTGGCGGCTCTTTGAACTGACCGGTTATATTTCTGCATATATCATTTACAAAAAGCTTGTGTACGAAGAAAGATGATGCGGAAGCCAAGTACTGTATTTCCGGTCCCGGGGACAGAGACAGGGTGCCGAGGCTGAGAGCCCCTGCCGGGAGAAGTGCAGGAAATTCCCTTCCAAATCGCCGGGCTGAAGGGCGCAGGCCTGGTAGGTCCGGCCGGTTCCCGCCGTTAACGGGTAAGAGTGCCCGCAGCAATGCGGGAATTTGGGTGGTACCGCGGAATACCTTTCGTCCCAGACGGGGGGTATTTTTTTATAGGAAAAGGAGGATTTTGCTGTGGAACAGATGCTCAACAACCTGAAAGAAGAGGCCCTCAAAGCCATTGCAGCCGCCAGCGAGTTGGGAGAGCTGGAAAATATCCGCCTGGCCTGCCTGGGGAAAAAGGGACAGCTCACCGCCGTGCTTAGGCAGATGGGCAGCATGCCTCCCCAGGAGCGGCCGCGCCTGGGCCAGTTGGCCAACGCCGTCCGGGATGCCCTGGAAGAGGCCCTGGCGTCCCGGCGGGAAGAGCTGGAAGCCCGGGAGCAGGAGGCCAGGCTGGCTGCTGAGCGGGTAGACGTCACTTTGCCTGGCAGAAAGCCCGGCCGGGGCGCCGTGCACCCCATTATGCGCCTCCGCCGCCAGATCGAAGACATTTTCCTGGGCATGGGCTATACCATTGAAGAGGGTCCGGAAATCGAAGCGGATTATTACAATTTTGTAGCCCTCAACATTCCCAAACACCATCCCGCCCGGGACATGCAGGACACCTTTTACGTCGGTGCCGATGTCCTGTTGCGCACCCACACCTCGCCGGTGCAGGTCCGGGCCATGGAAAAGGCCCGGGGCAAAGTGCCTCTGAAGATGATTTGCCCCGGCAAAGTCTACCGCAAGGACGACGACGCCACCCACTCGCCCATGTTTTTCCAGGTGGAAGGGCTGGTCATTGACCGGGGCATCTCCCTGGCGGATTTAAAAGGCACCTTGCTCCACTTTGTCCGGGAAATCTTCGGCCCCGGGCAACGCATCCGCCTGCGCCCCAGCTTCTTCCCCTTTACCGAGCCCAGCGTCGAGGTGGATATCCTGTGCACCGCCTGTGCCGGCGCGGGCTGCCGGGTGTGCAAAGCTTCGGGCTGGCTGGAAATATTGGGCGCCGGCATGGTCCATCCGCGGGTGCTGGAGATGTCCGGCTACGACCCCGGGCAGGTGTCCGGTTTTGCCTTTGGCCTGGGCATCGACCGGGTGGCAATGCTCAAGTACGGCATTCACAACATCCGCCACCTGTACCAAAACGATTTGCGGGTGTTAAAGCAGTTTCAGGGAGGTCTTGAATGATGAAAGTGTCCTATAAATGGCTGGCGGAAATACTGCAGGTCGATCTTTCACCGCAGGAAATGGCCGAAAAACTCACCGGGGCCGGTTTCCCCGTGGAAGAGCTCACTCCCCTGGCCGAAGAACTGGACGGCGTCGTCACGGCAGAAATACTGGAGGTCAGGCCCCATCCCAATGCCGATCGCCTGTCCCTGACCAGGGTCAGCGACGGCGCCAATGTATACGATGTGGTGTGCGGGGCCAGGAATATCGCCCCCGGGGACAAGGTGCCCCTGGCCAAAGTGGGCGCCGTGCTGCCGGGCAATTTCAGGATAAAGAAGGCAAAGATTCGCGGCCAGGAGTCCATGGGCATGCTTTGCTCTGCTGAGGAGCTCAGGCTGGACCTGGTCCAGGCCGAGGACGGCATCCTGCAACTCCCTGCCGACTGCCCGCCGGGACTGCCCCTGGCGGAGTACCTGGGTCTGGATGACGTGGTGATGGATATAGAGCTCAGCGCCAATCGCGGCGACCTCCTCAGCGTGCGGGGGCTGGCTGCCGAGATTTCCGCCGCCCTGGGCCAGCCCTTTGCCCTGCCCCTGCCCGAGGCGCCTGCCGCCCGGGGAGGGCGGTTCCCGGTGTCCATCGCCACGCCGGCCTGTTACTGTTATACCGGCCGCCTGATCAGCGGCGTCAAAGTGCAGCCTTCCCCCCTGTGGCTGCAGTTGCGCCTGCTGGCCTGCGGCCTGCGTCCCGTCAACAATATAGTCGACGTCACCAACCTGGTTATGCTGGAATGGGGGCAGCCCCTCCACGCCTTCGACGCCGACAAGCTGCCGGAGCTGGAAATTACCGTGCGGCAGGCCAGAGCGGGTGAGACCATGGTCACCCTGGACAACAAAGAGCGTCGCCTGGAGCCAGGCATGATGCTCATCACTTCCGGCGACAAACCGGTGGCCATTGCCGGGGTCATGGGCAGCCTGGACAGCGAGGTGAATGAAAGCACCCGGACTGTGCTTCTGGAATCAGCGGGCTTTGATCCGGTCAGCGTTCGCGTTACCGCCAAGGCCCTGGGCTTGGCATCGGAGGCTGCCAGCCGCTATGAAAAGGGGGTGGACCCAGCCGTTATTGTACCGGCTTCCCACCGGGCGGCGGCTTTGATCAGCCAGCTGGCCGGAGGGGAAATCGGGGAACTGGTGAGCGCCGGCTGCCACCGGTCCGAGACCTGGACGGTGGAGGCAAGCCTGGCCAAAATCAACGCCCTGTTGGGGACTGAAATACCCCGGGCCGAGGCCGAAAGGATCCTGATCAACCTGGGTTTGGAGGTGCAGGGGGAAGGAGATGCGCTGCTGGTAAAGGTGGACCAGCGCCGCAGCGACCTGCGCCTGTGGCAGGACATTGCCGAGGAGGTGGGCCGCCTGCACGGCCTGGACAATATTCCCGTCGCCCTGCCCCGGGGCGTCCAGACCGTGGGCGTGCGCAAGCCCGCCCAGCGCCTGGAGTGGCTGGTACGGGACATCCTGGTCGGCTGCGGGCTGTGCGAAACGGTGCCCTACACCTTCATCAGCCCGGAAATGCAGGAGAGGAGCCTGGCGGAGCCGGGAGTGGAGCTGGCCAATCCGTTGACCCGGGAGCGCTCCATAATGCGGGGCGACATGCTGCCGTCGCTGCTGGAAACGGTGGCTTACAACCTGGCCCATGGACAGCACAGCATCGCCGTCTTTGAAATCGGCAGCGTCTACCGGCCTGTTGCCGGGCAGGAACTGCCCGAACAGCCCCTGCGGGTGGCAGCGGCCCTGTGCGGCACAGCGCCCGTCCACTGGCAGCGCAAAGAAGAGGAATACGACTTTTTCCACATCAAGGGAGTGGCGGAACAACTGCTGGCCGGCCTGGGCGCAGACGCCAGTTTTGTCAGGGCCGAAAGGCGGCAATTCCATCCCGGACGCTGCGCCGCTGTCCGGTGCGGCGAAGAATTGCTGGGTTACGTCGGCCAGGTTCACCCCGGCATTGCCGAGGCCTGGAAGATAGACGTTCCCGTCTGGGTTATGGATTTCGATTTTCAGGCGCTGGTCCGGGCGCACCGGGAAGGGGTTGACTTTGCCGAACCCTCCCGGTACCCCGCAGTGCGCAGGGACCTGGCCCTGGAGACGGATACAGATTCCGAGGCCGGGACGTTCCTGGCTATAATCCGCCAGCAAGGCGGCCCGTTGCTGGAGGCTGTGGAATGCTTCGATGTCTACACCGGTCCCAATCTGGGCCCCGGCCGCAGGAGCCTGGCTTTCTCCCTGCGCTTCCGCCACGGCCAGCGCACCCTGACCGATGAAGAGGTACAGGCGTTGATGGACAAGATTATTGCCCGTCTGGAACAGGCGGGGGCGCGGCTGCGGAGCTGAGGAGTTGTGTGTTTTGCCGATATGGTGTAGAATGGTGTAAAGATTTTCTCAAATGGGGGTGGCTCGATGCCGGACAATTACAACCGGGTGACCGTTGAAATCGGCGGGCAGCGCCTGGCGTTGCGTACTTCCAACGACCCTGATTACGTCGTGTTTTTGGCCAATTACGTCGATGAAAAGATCCGCGCCCTGGCTGAAAAGAACCCTCGTTTGAGCATTAGTCAGCTGGCATTGCTGGCTGCCATCAACCTGGCGGATGAAATACACAACCCCAAACCGCGGGCAGCCGAAAAGGAGGCAAATTCATGAGCTGGATGGATATACTCCTGGTGATTATCCTCGTTCTGAGCGCACTGGACGGGCTGAAGCGCGGCCTGATCAAACAACTGATCCAGCTGGCCGGCGTCATCGTCGCCATCGTCCTGGCGTACAAGTGGGGCCCCGCCCTGGGCCAGTCCCTGACCGGGGTCCTGAAAATTGAAGAGCGCTTCAGCGCAATCAGCGCAGTGGCGGACATCGTCTACAACGCCCTGGGCTACCTGCTGGTGTTTTTGGGCGTGCTGGTGCTGGCCCGGCTGGCAGCCGTGGCGGTGGGCAGCATTGCCAGGGTGCCCGTCCTGGGCACCATGGACAAACTCGGCGGCCTCGTCGTCGGGGCTGTGCGGGGCGCCCTCATCGTCCTGGCGTTGGTGTGGGTGCTGAACGTGGTTCCCATTCCTTCCCTGGAAAACGCCGTGGGGTCGTCGGGAATTGCCCGGGCTTTTCTGCAGGTTGCGCCCAGGTTGTACCAACACATCAAAGAAGTCATCAATCCCCAATTGCTGCAGGGCCGCTGGCCCATTCTGCAGCCAAATACACTCAAGTAGCTGGCAGAGTCCCTCGCCGAGGGACTTTCTCTATGGACAGAGCAGCGGCCGTTAAGGAGGAAAAGCAATGGACCGACGCAGCATGCAAATCCTGGAACTGGACAAAATCATCGCCATGCTGAGGGAAAAATGCGCCACCTCCATGGGTCGGGAGCGGGCTGATGCCCTGTTTCCCCGCACTGACCGCGAAGAGGTCCTGGATCTGCACGCCCAGACCCGGGAAGCGGTGGAACTGCTGGGCAAGGAAACCCCTCCGCTGTCCGGGCTTACCGATATCGGACCGGAAATCAGCCGCGCCGGAAAGGGGGGAACGCTGGACGGCGTCCAGCTCCATCGCGTCGCCCTTTTTTTGCGCGGCAGCATGCAGCTGAAGCGGTTTCTGGACGCCAAAGCCCCGCCCGAGAGCTGGCTGTTCCTGGCCGCTCAGGGGCTGGCGGAGTTGCCCAAGCTTGAGGCGCAACTGCGCCAGGCCGTGGACGGAGAGGGCAATGTCTTGGATTCGGCCAGCGCCGAGCTGCGCAACCTCCGGCGCAAGCTGGAGGCCGCCCGCGGCCGCCTGCGGGAACGCCTGGATGCCATGATCAAATCTCCTGCTTTGCAAAAGTACTTGCAGGAGCCTTTGGTGACGCAGCGCAACGGCCGCTATTGCCTGCCGGTCAAGAGCGAGTGGCGGGCCCAGGTCCCCGGGGTTGTCCATGACCAGTCGGCCAGCGGCGCCACCCTGTTCATCGAGCCCATGGCGGCAGTGGAACTCAGCAATGAAATTACCCGCCTGGAGAAGATGGAACAGGCTGAAGTGGAGCGGATTCTGCGGGAGCTGTCACAGCAGGTGGGCAGCCATAGCCAGGAACTGGAAACGGCTTTGGCTGCGGTGGCCGACATAGACTTTGTCCTGGCGCGGGCCAGGCTGGCCGTGGATATGAAGGCCACGGGGCCGGAAATCCGCGGCGACAACCGGCTGAGACTGGCCCAGGCCCGGCACCCCCTGTTGCCCGCCGGAGAAGCGGTGCCCGTCACCGTCGTCCTGGGCGGGGACTACAACGTCCTGGTCATTACCGGCCCCAATACCGGAGGCAAGACGGTGACGTTAAGGACGGTGGGGCTGCTGTGCCTGATGGCCCAGTGCGGCCTGTGGCTGCCGGTTGCCGAGGGCAGCTTTGTGCCTGTCTACGACAATATCTTTGCCGACATCGGCGACGAGCAGAGCATTGAACAGTCGCTGAGCACCTTTTCGGGGCACATGAAAAATATCATCGCCATTCTGGCCGGTGCCACCGGGAATTCCCTGGTGCTGCTGGACGAACTGGGCGCCGGCACCGACCCCGCCGAAGGGGCGGCCCTGGCCATAGCCATCCTCAATCAGCTCAAGACGACGGGGGCATCGGTGCTGGCCACCACCCACTACAGCGAACTCAAGGCCTATGCCTGGACAGAGCCCGGCGTGCAAAACGCCAGCATGGAGTTTGACGTCGAAACCCTGCGCCCCACTTACCGCCTCATCATCGGTGCTCCCGGCAAGAGCAATGCCTTCGAAATTGCGTTGCGCCTGGGCCTGGATCGAGGGGTTGTGGAAAGGGCCAAAACACTGTTGCACAGCGATGTCCTGCGCACCGAGGATGTCCTGGCCTCGCTGGAAGCCCAGCGGCGCCAGACCGAGCGGGAGCTGGCCCGGGCCCGGGAAGAGCGGGAGCAGGCCGAAGCGTTGCGGCAGAACTACGAACAGCAGCTGGCCAGGCTGGAGCAAAAGCAGGAACGGCTGTGGCAAAAAGCCGTCGAAGAGAGCAACGAACTGTTGCGCCGCACCCGGCTCCAGGCCGAAGAGCTGTTGGCGGAACTGCGGGCGGCTGAGGCCCAAAACGTCAATATCGACGATCTGGCCCGCCGGGTGCGCGAGGGTTTAAAGCCATTGCCCGGTCCCGGACTCCCCAAAGTTGCGGACGGTTCGCCGCCGGATCCCGGGGACCTTAAACCGGGCCAGTCCGTCCGGGTGCTGTCCCTGGACAAAACGGGGACCTTTGTGGCCCGCAGCGGCGACGAGGCCATCGTCCAGGTGGGCATTATGAAGGTTAACGTTAAATTTGAGGACTTGCGCCTGGTTTCCGCGCCCGCCCGGCCGGAGCCGGACAAAGTCTCCGGCCGCGTCGACACCGGCATCGCCTCCATTTCCCCGCAAATTGACCTCCGGGGGAAACTGGTGGATGAAGCCTGCCTTGAACTGGATCGCTACCTGGATGCCGCCCTGCTGGCCGGCCTCAGCCAGGTGCACATTATTCACGGCAAGGGTACCGGGGCATTGGGGCGGGGGATTCGGGAATTTCTCCGCACCCATTCTGCCGTGGCCGACTTTCGCTACGGAAGCGCCGGCGAAGGCGGAAGCGGGGTAACCGTAGCCACCATAAAGAGCCAATAAAAAAAAAGCAGGTCGCTGGACCTGCTTCTTTTTCAGTTTACAGGAAGAATACCGGCGGGAACGGGCCGAACCAGACTCCGTCCCCGTTTTCTCTGTTTTCACCGTTTCCGTCTCCGTTTCCATTTCCATTTCCATTGCCGGCTTCCGGCAGCGTTACCGTGACGGCGGCGGTGGGCCTGGAAACATATTCTTTGCCGCCGATATTGTAAACTGCAGCAACCTGGTACTTGTAGGATGTGCCCGGTTTAACGTCTTCGTCCTCAAATTGGGTTTCCAGGCGGTCGAAGGCCATGTCCTTGCCGTCGCGATATACTTTGTACTTTGCAACATGGCCGTTGGGAATCTCGATGTTCAGGGGGTTCCAGGTCAGGGTTACCTTGTTGTCTGCAGCACTGGCGGACAGGTTGAGGCTGAGCGGGAGGCTGGCCTCCACGATGTCATGCCTTCTGGTTTCCTGCTCGTCGGCGCCGATAATTTTGACCTGGTACTTGTAGGTCATGCCCGGCAGGGGCCGGAAGTTGTCGAAGAATTCCAGGCCCGTGACAGGTTGGGCATTCACCTTGATAAATCCGGAGCTGTTGAAATCCTGCCGGTAAATATTGAATCCGTTGTGCAGGCGCGGGGCATTCCAGGTCAGCCGCATGCCTTGGTCGGTGGGCGTGACGGTGAGGGTGTACTTCACCGAATCGGGGTTGTGCACTTCACAGTATTCGGTAGGCGGCATCAGTTTGGCGTCGGCAGGTTCGCGGCCCACGGCCCCGTTTTTCCACCGCTCATCGGTGGGGGTGAATTCAGGCCGGTTCAGGAACACCCGTTCCTCGACGCTGTGGGCGGGACAGTGTTCGCTGGCCAGCAGTCCCGATTCTGTACAAATTTCCACGGGAATGTGGAGGTCGCAAACATCCTTGGGCTCCCGGCCGCGCATGGCCCAGTCGGTAATGATGTGTTCGCTGGGGCAATGGGGGCCGGGCAGGAGTCCCGATTTATTGCACACCGTCACCCTGGTTACCCCGTTGGGCGCCGGGTGGAAGGGAACGTCGTTTTTGCCGATGGTGCCTTTGACGATGGCGCCGAACATTTCATTGAGGCGGACGTACGCCGTGTTGCTGACCAGGCCGGGAACGTAAACGGTTTTGCCGTCGACGGTGACCTGTTTATTGTCATTGCCCATCCACACTGAAAACACATAGTCGCGGGAATAACCCACAGTCCAGCGGTCGTGGGCGTCGTCGGTTGTTCCAGTCTTGGCGGCCACATTGTAGCCGCTGAGGCGCGCGGGGTAGGCAGTGCCGCGGGTGACGACATCCCTGAGCATGCTGGTGATCAGGAAGGCCGTTTCTTCCTTCATGACCACTTCGCTGCGGGGGGTGGCGGTGTATATCTCTTCGCCGTTTCTGTCCACTATCCTGGTGACAAAGATAGGTTCGCTGACCCGGCCCTTGTTGGCGAAAGCCGAGAAGGCCTGGGCCATTTGGAGCGGAGTGACCAGGTAGTTGGAGCCGCCGATGGCACTGGACAGGGCCGAGGCGCTGGAATCGGGGATTTTGAGGCCCAGTTTTCTGGCAAAGTCGATGGCGGCCATGGAATTGAGCTGATATCTCATCATTTCAAAGGCCTTTATGGCCGGGATGTTGTCGGATATCACTATGGCTTCCCGTACGGTCACCAGCCCGCGGAAAGTCCTGGCAAAGTTTTCCGGGGCAAACCAGCCCCGGTGAGGATCGGGCCAGATGGAAGGGGCGTCGTCCAGGACGCTGGCGGGGGAAAGCAGGCCGTATTCAATGGCGGGACCGTAGACGAGGACAGGCTTAATGGCGGAACCCGGCTGAAAGCCGCTGTTGATTCTGTTGATGCGGTTGGTGGAATTGTATTCCCTGCCTCCTACGGCAGCCAGGACGTGACCGGTCTTGGCATCCATCACCACCGCCGCCCCCTGGGGATAGCGCCTGCCCGCCCGGGGGTGTCCTTCGGGATAGACAAAGGAATCCTTGGGGTAGTAAGCGTCGCTGAACATGACATCCTGGACAACCTGCTGGATGCGGGGGTCCATGGCAGTGTAGATGTGCAAACCGTCCCGCCGTATGGCCTTGGCGGCGTCGGCTTCGGTTTCATAGCGTCCGGTTTCCATCAGGGCTTTAACGGCATAGTTATGAAGTACGGCATCGACGTAGTGGGGGAAAGGCCACCCCTTGGCTTCTTTCATGTTCAGGACCAGCTCTTCAGCTATTGCTTGCTGGTACTCTTCTTCGGTGATGAACCCGAAGCGCCGCATGCGCCTGAGCACATCATTGCGCCGCTCCAGGGCGGGTTCGAGGTTGTCGGGGTCGGGGGCGTACTTGTCCGGCCAGTTGGGAATACCGGCCAGCAAAGCCGCTTCGGCCAGGTTCAGCTCGGTCACCGATTTGCTGAAATAGGTCTGGGCGGCGGCTTCGATTCCGTAGGCAGCATTGCCGTAAAAGGTGACGTTGTTGACGTAAAACTCAAGGATCTCTTCCTTGCTGTACTGACTTTCCATGTTCAAAGCCAGGTACAGTTCCTGGATTTTGCGGCGGATCTTCTTCTCTTTGGTCAGGAAGGCCTGCTTGGCAATTTGCTGGCTGATGGTGCTGCCGCCCTGGCTGGTGCCGTAACGCAGGTTGGTATAAATGGCGCGCACAAAGCCGCGCAGGTCTATGCCCGGGTGGTCAAAAAAGTGCTGGTCTTCAGCGGCCAAAAAGGCATCGATAACATGCTGGGGAAGATCTTCGTATTTAACGATTACCCGCTTTTCGGCCTCGTGAATTTCGGTGATTAAATCGCCGTTTCGGTCGTAAATATAGGAAGGAAGAGGAGGTTCCTCCAGCAGGCTGGGATCAAAGGGCGGCACATCCCTGAGGGCGCCCATGGTCATGCCTACCGCTGTGCCGATTCCGCCCACCAGGACAGCAATAGCTGCCACAATGCCCAGTTTGGTCAAAAACCAGGTGACGGAACCAAAAATTTTCAAGCTGGGTTTGCTTTGCTGCCATATTTTTTTCCAGTCAATTTTACGGTTCATGGCACTTGCCTCCTTACATAAAGGGGTGAAAACCTATCCCATTATAGCACAACAAGATTTTCTTGTTAACTGATTAGCATTCCCCGCCGCCGGCAAAAAAATACAGGCAACAACAAAAAAGCCAAACCCTGTGGGTTTGGCGGTTTGTTGAAATGGTCGGGATGACAGGATTTGAACCTGCGACTTCTGCGTCCCGAACGCAGCGCTCTACCAAGCTGAGCCACATCCCGGCACAGTTTATTGTAAGAAATATCGGTGGTTTTGTCAACATAAACGAGGAGGCGGAAAAATGTCCCGCAGATTGCGGCGCCGGCCGGTTTTTTCATGGTTTAAATTTAAAATGCGGCCCGGTTTGTTGGGATTTCTGTTTTTTGCCTTTTTTTTGTATCTGGCCGTCAGGTCCTTTATGTACCTGGAAGCCAACCTCAGACCCTCGATAGTGGCCATCGCCGAAACCCGGGCCAGGCAAATGGCGACGGAAGCCATCAGCAACGCCATCAATCAAAGGATTGCCAGGGACAGCCGGTACGAACATTTGATTTTCGTGCAAAAGGACAATACCGGCAACATCACCATGGCGGAAGTCAACAATGCCGAAATAGCCAGGATCCAGGCCCTGACCACCATGAGCGTTCAGGATGCGCTGGAAAATCTCCAGAAACAAAAAATTGAAATACCCCTGGGCCAGGCGCTGGGCAGCAAGATTCTGGCCAATCTCGGCCCCCGCATTCCCGTAACCCTCGTACCCGTGGGCTCCGTCAGGGCGGAAATCCAGCAGACCTTTGCCTCCGGCGGCATCAATATCGTTTCCCACCAGGTGGGGATAGACCTTACGGCCACGGTAAAAATTGTCGTTCCCTTTATGGCCCGGGAAATACAGGTCCGGACCTTTACGCCGCTGGTCACCGCCGCTTACTTTGGCAAGGTGCCGGAAACCGTCATCAACCTGCCCATGCCCTACGACTTTGATTTTTCCCCCCTGCCCGAGCCCGGGCCGTAACTGCGCCGGTGCGGCCGATACAATTGTCAAAAATCATGGGCGCAAACGTTGCTGTTAATGCCTGTCTGCAAAGGAATACTCCCTGCATATATTTTTATTAAAGCGATGGAACCCGGTCCGCCCGGCGGGCATGGGCACAATCGCCGCTAATAAATAACAGGGGGTATTGACTTGAGAAAACTTCTTGCTGCGCTGCTGGCGGTACTGCTGGTCCTGCCGCTGACGGTCCTGGGCCATGCCGCCGCAGCCGAAGACGAGCACGTGTCGGTGATTATCGGTCTCTCCGACGCAGGAGGGCGGAGTGCCATCGCTCTGGCCAAAGGGAAGATAGAGCGGGAGTTTGACTTTATCAACGCCGTGCAGGTCAAACTGCCCAAACGCGCTGTGGAAAGGCTGGCCAGGGCGCAGGGCATAGAATATGTCGAGCCTGATTGTGAAGCCAGGGCGGCCGCCCAGACCATTCCGTGGGGAGTGGAAAGGGTGCGGGCGCCTCAAGTTCACAGCGCCGGATACAAGGGCAACGCCGTCAAGGTCGCCATCCTCGACACCGGTATTCGCCTCAACCATCCCGACCTCACGGTGTACGGCGGTTACGATGCCACCGGTACCGGCAGCTACAACGATGACAACGGCCACGGCACCCACGTGGCGGGAACGGTAGCAGCCCTGGACAACACTGTCGGCGTGCTGGGCGTGGCGCCGGCGGTGCGCCTGTACTCCGTAAAGGTTCTGGACCGCAACGGAAACGGCACGTACAGCGATATTATCGCCGGCATCCAGTGGGCTATCAACAACAACATGGACATCATCAACATGAGCCTGGGCGGCAGTACCGGCTCCACCGCCCTGCAGAACGCCTGCAATGCGGCGTATAACGCCGGCATCTTGCTGGTGGCGGCGGCGGGCAACAGCGGCACTGCATCGGGCTCCACAGAATGCATCAACTATCCTGCCCGCTATTCTTCAGTTATCGCGGTGGGTTCAATTACTTCCAGCAACACCCGTTCCAGTTTCTCCAGCACCGGGTCCACCCTGGAACTCATGGCGCCGGGGTCCAACATTTACAGCACCACCTATAACGGCGGATACGGCACCATGAGCGGCACCTCCATGGCCTGCCCGCACGTGACAGGGGTGGCTGCGCTGATTAAGAGCGTCAAGCCCAGTCTCACCAATGTGCAAATCAGGAATATTCTCAACGCCACTGCAAATGACATGTGGCACGACCCGTGGCGTTACGGCAACGGCCTGGTGGATGCCTGGGCGGCTTACCAATACGTCACCGGCGGCAGCCCCGATCCCCAGCCGCAGACCCTGAATGTCAGCATCAGCACCAACTACAGCTACTACTACCTGTACGAAACCATGCGCATGACCGTCACAGTGCGGGATCACAACAACGCCCTGGTTTCCGGCGCCCAGGTCAACCTCAAGCTGACCACGGCTTCCGGCCGGGTCCTGCAAGGCAGCGGCAGCACCAACTCCAGCGGGACTATAACCTTCACCTACACCACCACTGCTGCCGACGGCAGGGGAATATACACCATCGAAGCCACGGCGACAAAGGGATCGGCCACCGGTTCCGCCACCAAGACGGTGCCGGTCTACTAACCCGGTTATGCATTCCGGACTCCGCCAGCGGCGGAGTCCGGTTATTGTTTGCAAGGGATTTTTTGCCAAAGGCAGAATAATAATAAGAGGGGGGATTTTGTTGACAAGGACAAAAAAAATAATATTGATTGTCGTCCTGGCAGCTGTCGTGCTGGCAGTTGCAACCGTCATCCTGCCCTCTGTATTGGGAGGTGAAACGTTTACCGTGGCCGAGTTGGAAAGGTTGGCGGACAAAGACATTCCCGCTGCAGTGTACCTGTGGCTGGAAGAGAACAAGCACAGCGAAGGGTTCGGGGCTTTTTACAGCCAGGGCTGGGTTTACCTTGCCGTCAGGATGGGCCAGCGCCCCACCGGCGGGTACTCGGTGCACCTGGGAGATGCCCAGGCCAACGGCGATATTACTGTCAAAGTGCATTACAAGACGCCCAAGCCCTGGGACATGGTGACCCAGGTAATCACCTATCCCCGCACGGCGGTAAAGGTGGAGTGCCCGGAAGGGCCGCCCCGGGCGGCAATTTTCCTCAGTGTCAAGGATGCGGTCCTGGCCAAAGTGGACATAATCAACCTGGATGATGCGGAAAAAGCGGAATAACCCGCTTTTTTTCATATCTGCTCTCTTTCAAGGTTAAACTGTACTCAAACCCCAAAAGGGAGGTGATGGGGATGAGCCGGTGCAGGGACTGCGTTAACTTTGTCCCGGAAAAGGGCGACAACGGGCGGTGTTTTGGACAACCGGTAAAAGCCAGCATGAGTTCCCGCCACTGTCCCCGGGAAGCTTTCCAGCCGCGTCCCAAATGACAGCCGCCCCCCAGCAGGGCTCAGACATTGAAGCGGATGCGGAGGATATCGCCGTCCTGGACGATGTAGTCTTTGCCCACCAGGCGGGCCAGCCCCTTTTCCTTGACGGCGGCTTCGCTGCCCAGGGCTGCGAGGTCGGCATAGCTTATGACATCGGCCCGGATGAACCCCCGGGCCATGTCGCTGTGAATGGTTCTGGCGGCATCCAGGGCAGTGCCGCCTTTTTTGATGGCCCAGGCCCGGACTTCGTCCTGCCCTGTGGTGAAAAAGGTCTGCAACCCCAACAGGGAATAGGCTTCCCTGGCCAGCAGGGCGGTGCCCGGCTCGGCAATGTTCAGCTCTTCCATAAAGCTCTTCTGTTCTTCGGGGCCGAGCTGGGAAATTTCCTGTTCAATCCTGACCGACAGCGTCAACAGCGGCCATCCCTTGTCCCGGGCTGCGGCGGCGATGCGTTGCAGCCACGGGGGCTCGGCGCCCAGGTCCTCTTCGTCGATGTTGACGGCCACCAGCTGGGGCTTGGCGGTAAAAAACACCAGGCCCTGCAGCAGTTCCCGTTCCTCGCCGGTCAGGTCCAGCAGGGACATGGGTTTTTCTTCAAGAAGGTGCGCCAGGCATTTTTCCAGAACGGGGCGCTGGGCTTTGCCGGGTCCCTTGTTGCTCTTTTCCGCCCGTTCCAGGCGGGTTTCGACCAGGGCAAGATCGGCCAGCAACAGTTCGTGATTGACGATGTCAAAGTCCCGCATCGGGTCGATGGAGCCCAGGGGATGGGGAAAATCACCGGTAAAGGCCCGGATAACGTGGATGAGAGTATCAACGGGTCGGATGGCGTCGAGGAAAACGGCGCTCTTGCCGGAGCCCTGGCTGAGTCCGGCAATATCGGTGACCTGGATCTGCCCGTATACAGTCCGGCGGGGCTTGTACATGGCTGTTAATGTGTCCAGACGGGGGTCGGGTACGTTGGCCATGGCGGTGGCGGACTGGCGTCCTTCGGGAGTATGCTGTCCCGTCAGCAGGGAAAACAAAGTCGTCTTGCCCGCCAGGGGCAGGCCGACAATGCCGCAGGTAAGCACGGCAGTTCATCTCCTTTTCTTGATTTTTCTTACCGCCGCAAGCACCGGCCAGGCGAGAAAGAGGGCAAAGGAAAATACCTCTAAGCGGCCCAGCAACATGCAAAGTATGTAGACAACTTTGGCGGCGGCGGGAAGGCCAAGGTAGTTGCCCAGAGGACCCAGCTGGCCCAGGCCCGGTCCTACGTTGCCCAGGGTAGCGGCGGCGCCGCTGAAGGCGCTGACCATGTCGACGCCGGTGACGGACACCAGCAGTCCCGCCGCAGCGAAAATGAGGAAGTAAAGCTGTATAAAGGCAGTTATGCCGTGCAGCATTTCCTCGGGGATGAGCTTGGCGCCGATGCGAATGGGGCGGACCATTTTGGGGTGGAGGAGGCGGTAAAATTCCCTGGCTATGAGCTTGAGCACAATTACGATGCGGATGAGCTTTATGGCTCCGGAGGTGGAGCCGGCCGAAGCGCCCAGGAACTGAAGCACTATGAGCAAACCCTGGGCAAAGGACGGCCACTGGGCGAAGTCGGCGGTGGAAAAGCCGGTGGTGGTGATGACGGTAACCACCTGAAAATAACCGTGGCGCAGGGATTCCCACCAGGAAGAATAGGCGCCGCTGAAGAACAGGTTCAGGGCCAGAATCAACCCCGCGCCGCCCAGAATAGCCAGGTAAAAGCGCAGTTCCCGGTCTTCCCTGATGAGATGCCAGC
>Ga0208823_1000037_pt1 | contig 111656 bp, 103 predicted proteins | sample AD_UKC075_MetaG_FD_184440 | JGI IMG/M metagenome (GOLD analysis project Ga0208823, IMG submission 184440) | Active sludge microbial communities of municipal wastewater-treating anaerobic digesters from USA - AD_UKC075_MetaG (SPAdes) (version 2) | ecosystem: Engineered > Bioreactor > Anaerobic...
ATGTTTTGGTGTATATACATAGGCTGTTTTCCAGACTTCGTCAATCTGGCCGTCAATGATGGGACTACCATATTTAGCAATAATCCTTCCTTCTGCATCAAATTCATTAGCAAATGCTGTAAATACCAAAAAGATCACCCCCAATATTAGAATGATTTTTTTTAAGAAGCTTTGTTTTAACATTCTTCACACCTCTCTTATGATTTTAAATATTGAAAAAATAAAAAGAGTATTTACAGGAAGATTTTTATTGCTATCATTAATATTATAGTTTTCTTTGGCTCAGGATACAACCTGAAAGATTATACCTTTTATCTATATAATTATGTGAATTTTCAAATTTGGCGGCCTTTTCTATATTTTATAGATATATTTATGAAGAGTAATTTTGCATTATCAGTAAAAATCTAGTAAAATAAATTTAATTGGATTAAGAGGTCCTATGACTTTTAAGGATAAAGAATTCCCTTCATCAAGTATACAAAGCTGGTACTTTGTGGTATATTTATAAAGGTATTGTTAATGATTATAAAAAATGGGGGTAGCATGAAGATGGATTATGAAAAAGTAAGGACAAAAAGATTTTTCCTGCTCGGTGTTATTATTTTCACCCTGCTTTTCAGTATTAGTTCCCTGGCAGGGGAAAAAGAGATAGTAATACCGGAATTTCAGTATCACAATTTCCAATTGGATAATGGATTGGAAGTTTATGTTTTTGAAGATCATAGTATTCCCCTGGTTGAACTATCAATCTTTTACAAAATTGGTTCAATTGATGAGGAAGAGGGTTTAACCGGTATTGCTCATTTCCTGGAACATTGCATGTTTTTGGGTACAGAGACCTTGCCCAAGGGTAAGGTAGAGGAATTAATCAAGTCTGTAGGCGGCCAGTATAATGCTATGACCAGTTACGATTTTACCTATTATTATATAGAAGTTCCTTCTTCAATGCTGGAACTGGCCATGGCCATTGAAGCAGACCGGATGGTAAACCTGAAATTAGACCCTGCAGAGATTGAGAGGGAGAGGGAGGTTATCCGTCAGGAGCGGAGAAGTGGTATTGAGAATAATGTGGTCAATGTTGGCCTTGAGATTACCCAGGCCCTTGCCTTTGAAGGTTCTTCCCTGGAACACCAGGTAATTGGCTGGATGGAAGGTATTAATAATATTAAGCTTGAAGACCTGGAAAGATACTATAATACATATTATGTACCCAATAATGCAGTAATGGTAGTGGCTGGAGATGTAGAGGTAAAAGAGGTAGAGAGATTAGCCAGGAAGTATTTTGCTGATTATGAAAGCCGGGAAGTAGTCCACCCGGAATTTAAAGTAGTCAGTCAAACTGAAGAACAGGTAAGGGATATAGAGTTATATACCAATATACCTATTGTTTTGCACCTATACAGGATACCGGAGGGAGATCACCCTGATATTATGGGAATTAATGTTTTACTGGATATTCTGATTAATAATCAAAGTTCCAGAATAAAGCAGGAATTGCAGAATAAAGAGCAGATAATTTTGGAAACCGGCTCATTTCTGAATAGTATCCGGGTGCCTGGTTTTGCCCTGATCTATTATGTGCCGGCCAATGAGGACCTATTGGCAAAAGCCCTGGAAGCCTTTGACAGGGAGGTAGCCAGAATCATTAATGAGGGTATTGCTGCTGAAGAGTTTGAGGCTGTAAAAAAAGCCTATGAAAAATCCCTGATTTTCATGCAAAAGGATACAGTATCAATGGCTACCAGTATTGCCTATAGTAAGTTAAATTTCAATAAACCTGATTTATATAAGGAAGAGCTGGCTTATTTAAACCAACTAAGTGAAGAACAACTCATAGAGATTGCCAGCAAGTATTTCAGGCCTGAGAATCGTGTAATTGGTAACATTGTGCCGGTAAAAGAGTAGAGAGAAAGGGTGAATAATGGTGAAAAAGAATAGATTATTATTAGTTTTTATCTTACCTTTATTTGTTTTCTTGACAGTTCAGGCCCAGGTGGATTTTACCCAGGACTTGTTTGAAGAGCTGGCTGCCAATATAAATCCTATTCCCTATATAGAAACCCCTGCTTATAAGAGGGTTGAACTGGATAATGGGATGGTCTTTTACCTGGCTGAAGAAAGGGATTTACCTGTTATAGAAGTTCTTGGTTTTATAAGAGGAGGAATGAGCCAGGAGAGTATGGAACAGGCTGGCATTTCCTCCCTGATGGCCAGATTAATGAATACAGGGACCAAAAATTTCAGTGAATTGGAATTATCCAGATACAAAGAATTAAATGGCTTAAGTTTAAGTATTACTTCTAGCCTGGACCATTATAATGTTACGGCTAATGCCTTGAGTCATGATAAAGAGACCTTGTTTACCTTGCTGGCAGAGGTCTTAAGAAATCCTAAATTTGATGGGGATTATTATTACAGGATAATCCAGGAGTATTACCAGGCCTTACTGCAGCATTTCTACTATGACGGCTCCTTACTGGATATGTATTTTAATTCAACCATTTATGGGGACCACCCTTATGGCTATAATGATAACCTGGGTTTAGTAGTAGCAGCTTTACAAAGCATGACTCCTGCTGCAGTGGAGAGTTTTTACCAGGAGAATATAGACCCTGCCAATATTATCATGGCTATCTCCGGTGATTTTGACCTGGCAGAGATGGAAGAATTGCTACGGGAGAAGTTTGCTGACTGGGAGACTAAGGGAACTGAATTAGAGGAAAGAAGAGTAGAGGAAAATGAGGCCAATTATAACCGGATAATACTTGTTAATAAGCCAGATGCTACCCAGGCTAAGATGAAAATGGGTTATAGCTTTTATGATAATTCTTATGCAGACCGGGTAGCCTTTACCATGGCCAATCTGGTCTTTGGCGGTGGTGATTTTTCCAGTAGATTAATGGATAATCTGCGCAGTAAACAGGGTTATGTTTATGGGATTTATTCCAACTTCAGGTTGAATGAAAGAGGGGGCTTATACTTTATAACTACTGATGTAGCACCAGAAAAGGCCTGTGAAACCAGAGAAGCTATAAAGGCAGAGCTTCTGGCGGTAAAAGAAGGCCAGGCAGAAATCAGTGAAGAGGAGTTATTCAGGATAGTAAACCTCTATAATGCCTTTTTCCCGAAAACCTATAAAGAACAGATCAGTGTCCTGTCGGAGATAATGTATGCCCGGGAAATATTAGGAGAAGGTGAAGATTACATAAATAATTATATTTCAGAATATAACAATCTGAGCGCTGAAGAGGTCCAGGAGGTCTTTGCCAGAGATACCTTCCCGGAAAGATTTTTGACTGTGATAGTTGGCAAGAAAGAAGATGTTTTGCCAGCCTTCCAGGAACAAGGGATAGAGGTAGAGGTAGTTGAGTTGTTTTAATTCAATAATATAAGCAGACAGGAGGCTGGCCCAGGGAATAGTGGTCCAGCTTCCTGTTAATGTATTCAGGCTAAAATGCCCCACCTCATGATAGAAATAGCTTGTTTTTCAGCCGATCTAGTGGAAAAATTGTCTCTTGCTACTTTTATTGATATAATTGGAGAGGAAATATTTTTGAAATTAGCTAAAAGAGGTGGAAAAAAAGATGCAGGAGATCTGGCAACTTTTCTGGATGTTTTTTCGTATTGGCAGCTTTACCTTTGGTGGTGGTTATGCCATGCTGCCTATATTACAGAGGGAATTGGCAGAAGAAAAAAAGTGGCTCAGTCCAGAGGAACTGATTGATTTTTATGCTATTGGCCAATCTACACCGGGGATTATAGCTGTTAATACCGCTACCCTGGTTGGCTATAAAAGGAAGGGAATAGCTGGGGCAATTTTTGCTACAGCAGGGATGGTAGCTCCTTCCCTGATTATAATCAGCCTTATTGCCAGTGTTTTTCAGAGGTTTCAGGAATATGCCCTGGTCCAACATGCCTTTGCCGGGATTCAGATTGCTGTCATAGCCTTAATTCTTGATACAGTGATTAAGATGGGGAAGACGGGGATCAGGGACTATACTGGGCTAGTTATTTTTATTCTGGCTTTTCTATTACTTTCCTTTCTGGGTATTTCCCCGATAATAGTAATAGTGAGTTCAGCCCTTGTCGGTATTTTGATGCAAAATAGACAAAAGAATAGAATGACAGAAACAAATTATAGTACAGATGGTGATAATAAATGATCTACATAATACTTTTTCTGGAGTTTTTCAAAATTGGCCTTTTTTCTGTTGGTGGTGGACTGGCAACCTTGCCTTTTTTAAAGGAATTAATAGATAAATATGGCTGGATAAGCCAGGATGAACTCTTAAATATGATTGCTATTTCTGAATCTACCCCAGGTCCTATTGGGATTAATACTGCCACCTATGTAGGCTATCAGGTGAGTGGTGTTTTGGGGGGAATAATAGCTGTAGCAGGTATAGTGGCTCCGGCCCTGCTGATTATCATAGTAATTGCCCATTATTTTGATAAGTTTTATGAGCGCCCCCTGGTTAAGGGAGCTTTTTATGGAGTCAGGCCAGCTGTCACAGGCTTAATTGCCTCTGTAGCTTTCGGCCTGGGTAGGGCCCAGTTGTTTAATCCTGGTTTTACTGGCCTGGCTTTCTTTAATATTAAGGCCATCCTATTGTTTCTTCTCTTGTTTTTCTTGATTTACAGGTATAAAAAGCACCCAATAGTATATATAGTAACTGCTGCAATTATCGGAGTGATATTTAAGTTTTAGCTGGCCTTAATTAGACTTTCCTTTTCTTAAAAACGAATTCCTTTGAAGATTGGGTGGAGGATACTACCTGCTATTAATTAGTCAGGAGTATATAAAAAAAATTAAGGAATGGGGAGTGATGTCTAATGGAGGAGAAAAATACTTTTTATCCTAATGTGTGGCAGTCTATTGGCTTAACTGCCCTGGGTTTCCTCTTCACCCTTTTGTATGGGGCCTTGATAGGTTTTATTTATGGCTTTATTGCTGGCTTTAGAGGTACAGAGTTTGTTTTTGATCCAGCAAATAATTTCCTGCAGTACTTCCTAACCTATATCCTGGGTTCGATTCTTGTACTGGGAGGCCTTAGCTTCCGGGCAAGCAAAAAGAAGGGGGTAAGCCTGGCAGATATTAAGGGCAATTCTGGCAATGAGGGAATCCTCTACTTGCATGTTTTCTTTTTGATGGCTGGACTTTCTGTCCTTGTATCAGAATTAGATAATATATTACAGACCTTTGTTAACAAAAGTGATTGGTATCTGGGGCTAATGGAGGGCTTGGGAGGGCAAAATGTAATCCTGGTCTTTTTGGCTACCTGTGTTGTTGCCCCAGTTTTTGAGGAATTATTTTTTAGGGGTTTAATCCTGAGGGGTTTACTGAAAAATATTAAACCCTGGCCGGCAATTCTGTTGAGCGCTTTCCTCTTTGCTGTATTTCATTTTAATATCTGGCAGGGGTTAGGGGCCTTTATTCTGGGCATTATGATGGGCTGGGTATTATATAAGACTGGTTCTTTATACCTGGCTATTTTCGCCCATTTTGTGAACAATTTCATCGTTTTGCTGGGCGGACAAAATATTATCAATATTCCAGGTTATACCCAACCCAGTGCCACAGGATTTCAACCCTTCTGGTTTAACATAATCGGGCTTGTTTTATTTGTTGCAGGTCTTGTCTTAATAAGAAATAAGAGTGATAATAGTATTGATATTAGTTCACCGGTGGTAGATCAGTAATACTGGGGATATTTTTAGCACTTAAAGATGGGAGAGGTTGATATATAAATGTTACTAATAGATACACATGCACATCTGGATTCAAGTCGTTTTAATAAAGACAGAGCAGAGGTCATAAAAAATGCCCGGGATACTGGTGTCTCCTATATTGTGAATATCGGAGCTGATTTACGGTCCAGCAGATATTCAGTAAAGCTGGCCAGGGAATATCCCTTTATTTTTGCCACGGTTGGTATCCATCCTCATGATGCCATTGGCCTGGATGCTAATGTTCTGGCAGAATTGGAGAAGCTGGCTGGAGAGGAAAAAGTAGTGGCCATTGGAGAAATTGGCCTGGATTACTATTATGACCATTCTCCCCGGGATATCCAGAGGGCTGCCTTTATAGACCAGCTTGTATTGGCAAAAAAATTAAACTTGCCTATAGTAGTCCACAGCAGGGAGGCAGAAGAGGATACCATTTCTATTCTGAAGGAGCATTATAGGCAAGGTGGTACCGGTATCCTCCATTGCTTCAGCGGCAGCCTGAAAATGGCCAGGGAGGCCCTAGAACTGGGCTTTTATCTGGCCTTTGGGGGGATAGTAACCTTTAAAAATGCCGGCGGTTTGCTGGAGGTATTAGAGGAACTGCCTCTGGACAGGATTCTCCTGGAAACAGATTGTCCCTACTTAAGCCCGGTACCCTACCGGGGTAAGAGGAATGAGCCGGCTTATCTCCCTTATGTAGCAGAAAAGATTGGGGAAATAAAGGGGGTAAGCCTGGAAGAAGTGGCGGAAATCACTACAGCAAATGCCATCAGGGTTTATAATTTAGGTGATTTTCTGAAGGAGGCTTACTAAATGTCAGGTGATTTGAGCCCAGGAAAACTCTTGATATATATTGGTCTGTTTTTAGTCTTAATTGGTGGTATCATTCATTACTTTGGGGGAGCTCTTTCCTGGTTTGGCCGTTTGCCTGGCGATATCCGGATTGAAAGAGAAAATTTTCGTTTTTATTTTCCCCTTACCAGTATGCTCCTAATCAGCCTGATCTTAAATATAGTAATCAGGTTGATCAGGTTTTTCTTACAATAGGATAATCATTGGCTGTTTTTCTGAAAGATGTTTAATTAATCCAGCAGATTTTTTTGCTGGATTTTTTTATTCCCAGGATCCCTTGCCAGTGGGTGCAAGCCAGATATGGATTTGGAGCTGGAAACCCTTGCTTGAGGAAAGGGTTTCCAGGGGGGTAGAAATCCTGGAATATAAGGCTGAAAAAATTAAAAATTAAAAGTGGAGAAAATTGATAAAAATACTTGACATTATGGAAAAACTTGTGCTAGACTATTATAGAATGAAAATGATTCTCAATTTCATCACAGGAAACAGATTATCTAACAGGCTACATAGTAAAACATGGAGAAAAGGCCGGAGGTTATTATGAAGAAACCCTATCTGCTAGTTATTTTAATTCTATTATCACTCTTATCCCTCTTTATTGGGGTCAGGAAGGTATCCTTCCTGGATGTCCTGAAACTGGAAAATGCCGCCATAAGAACTATGGTGTTGAGCAGAATACCCCGCTTGATCAGCCTTATTTTAGCTGGAATGGGGATGAGTATAAGTGGACTGATCATGCAGCAATTAAGCCAGAATAAATTTGTCTCACCGACAACAGCAGGCACCATTGATTCAGCCCAATTGGGGATTCTCTTTTCTTTGATAATTTTTCCTGCAGCAAGTCCTTTAGTAAAGATGCTCCTTTCTTTCTTTTTTGCCCTTACAGGTAGTTTTCTTTTTATGTTTATCTTAAGGAAGATTAAATTGAAGAATACAGTAATTATACCCCTGATAGGAATTATGATGGCCAGTATCATCGGGTCAATCAGCAACTTTTTCGCCTATCGCTATAACCTGGTACAGAGTTTATCTTCCTGGATGCAGGGCAATTTTTCTATGGTTATCAAGGGCCGTTATGAGCTTCTCTATATCAGTGTTCCCCTGGTTATCCTGGCCTATTTCTATACCAACCAGTTTACCATAGCCGGAATGGGAGAGGATTTTGCCTTTAATCTGGGCCTGAATTATAAGACTATAGTCAATATGGGTATCTCCATTGTAGCTTTAATATCTTCCCTGGTGGTGATTACAGTAGGTAGGATACCTTTTCTGGGCCTGATTATCCCTAACCTGATTTCCATTTATTATGGGGATAACCTGAGGAAGAACATTATCCCCACAGCTCTGGCCGGGGCGGTATTCTTACTTTTTTCCGATATTTTGAGCAGGATCATAATTTATCCCTATGAGATTCCCATTAGCCTTACCGTAGGAATCCTTGGCAGCATCATTTTTCTTTATCTACTTTTCAGGAGGAAAGCTTGATGAAAACGAAGCAGAGAATATATATCCTATCAGCAGCACTATTAATCCTGGTTTTACTATATCTCCTTCTGGGCTTAAATCCCTTTATCTGGCGTTATGCCTTATCGCTAAGAATACCGAAAACAATTGCCCTGCTACTGGTGGCAAGCTCAATTGCTTTTTCTTCGACAGTTTTTCAAACCCTGACTAATAATCGTATCTTGACTCCCAGTGTCCTGGGCTTAGACTCCTTATATTTATTTATACAAAGCCTTATAGTCTTTCTTTTTGGTTCCAGTACTCTGGCCAGGTTGGGAGAAAATTTTAACTTTATCCTTTCCGTAGGTTTGATGGTGGCTTTTTCCCTCTTATTGTTTCAACTTCTTTTTAAGAGGGAAGAAAGGAATATCTTTTTCCTTCTCCTGGTAGGCTTAGTAATGGGTACTTTTTTCCAGAGCCTTTCTACCTTTATGCAGGTTTTGATTGACCCCAATGAGTTTCTGGTTATCCAAAACAGGATGTTTGCCAGTTTTAATAATATGAATACAGAAATTCTCTGGCTGGCTTTAATAATCTCCTTCTTAGCTGTCCTTTTTACTCTAAAAGATCTAAAGAACCTGGATATCTTATCCCTGGGACGGGAGAATGCCATTAATCTTGGGGTTGATTATGATTTTGTGGTAAAAAAGTTTCTGGTCTTGATTTCTATTCTGGTCTCTGTTTCTACAGCCCTGGTAGGTCCCATAACCTTTTTGGGTTTATTGGTGGTAAACCTGGCCCGGGAACTGCTCCGGACCTTTAGACATAAATACTTAATTGTTGGAGCAATATTAATCGCTTCTATTGCCCTGACCTTTGGACAATTAATAGCCGAGAGATTACTGAACTTCAGTACTCCTATAAGTATTATTATCAATTTTATTGGCGGACTCTATTTTATATTTCTATTGCTAAAGGAGAGTAAGATATGATTGAGGTAAAGAGTGTAGTTAAGCAATATGGGAGGAAAAGGGTATTGGATAATGTCAGCCTGAAAATAGAAAAGGGTAAGATTACTTCATTTATTGGACCAAATGGTGCTGGCAAGAGTACACTCCTCTCAATAATCAGCCGGCTGATTGGTAAGGATGAGGGCCAGGTCTACCTGGATGGGGAACTAGTTGATGGGATTGATTGTAATAGTTTTGCCAGGAAGTTATCAATTTTGCGGCAAAGCAACCACCTTAATGTCAGGTTGACAGTCAGGGAATTAGTCAGCTTTGGACGTTTCCCTTATTCTGAAGGGAAGTTAAGGGCTGAGGACCTGGACCATATCGAAAGGGCCCTGGAGTATACCCAACTAAAGGAAGAGGCAGATAAGTACCTGGATGAGTTAAGTGGTGGACAGAGGCAGAGGGCCTTTATAGCCATGGTTATAGCCCAGGATACAGAATATATCCTCCTGGATGAGCCCCTTAATAACCTGGATGTGAAACATTCAGTGGAAATAATGAAGATCTTGAGAAGACTGGTTGGAGAATTAGGTAAAACTGTTGTAATTGTTATGCATGATATTAATTTTGCTTCCTGTTATTCAGATTATATAGTTGCCTTTAATAAGGGCCAGATTGTTAAAGAGGGAAATGTGGAGGAAATTATAAATAAAGATGTACTGGAAGATGTCTATGATACTAATTTTGTGGTCCAGGATATTATGAACCGTAGGATCTGTTTTTATTACTAGTTTATTTAGTAAAACATCTAATTTACAAGAGTAAATTACTAAGAAATTAATCCATCAGCAATAAATTATTAAGAAAAAAGCTCAATTAAATGTTAAAGGTATATTGGCAAATAAATTATCCAAGGACGAGGTGGTTGAAATGTCAAAAAGCAAGATATTTTCCGTGTTTTTATTGGTGTTCTTTATTCTCTCTTCTCTGCTTCTGGCCAATGAGATTACAGTTAAACACTCTTTAGGGGAGGCAGTTGTTAAGAAAAATCCAGAAAGGGTTATTGTTTTTGATTATGGTACCCTGGATACCCTGGAAAGGATGGGTATAGATATAATTGGCTTGCCCAAGAGCAATCTCCCTGCTGTTTTCGCCAAATATAATGATGAAAAATATGAAAATGTAGGAACCCTCTTTGAGCCTAATTTTGAAAAGATCTATGGCTTGAGGCCTGACCTGATTATAATTTCCCAACGCCAGGCTGAAGTCTATAAAGAGCTGAACCGGATTGCTCCAACTATATATATGGAGGTTCTTGGTTCTGACTACATGGGTTCTGTAAGGAAAAATGCCAGCATCCTGGCCGAAATCTTTGCTAAAAAGGCTTATGTAGAATCTGAGTTAGAGAAGATCCGCCAGGCCACTGCGCAATTAAGGGAAAGGGCCCAGGCCAGTGGTAAGAATGCTTTAATTGTTATGGCCAATGATGGAAACTTGAGTGTTTATGGTCCAGGTTCCAGGTTTGGGCTTATTCATGATGAATTTGGTTTTGCTCCTGTTGATGAAGGGATTCAGGTGGCTAATCATGGCCAGAGTGTAAGCTTTGAGTATATTTTAGAAAAGGATCCAGATTATATTTTTGTTATAGATAGGGCGGCAGTAACAGGAGGCAGTGTTTCAGCCAGGCAGATGTTTGAAAATGAAATAATCAAGGAAACTCTTGCTTATAAGAAGGGTAATATTATTTATCTGAATTCTGAAATCTGGTATGTTGCTTCCGGTGGTTTAAGTGGAACCTTTACCATGATTGAGGATATAGCCTCCGCTTTTTAATACTTTAGCAATTATCTTGTTTTATACTTAAATTTTTTTAATGTATGAATTCCCCCATACACCAAACCCGGTAGATTATGCTACCGGGCTTTTTTTATGGTAGCAGTTTTGATGAATAATTAAGGCAAGAAGAAAATATGAATTATTAATGGAGGAAGTATATACTTTAAAGTATAGTTTAATGTTCACGATAGAGATGAAATAAAGAGGTGCCTGAAACATGTCCTTTAATATTAAAGCTATTCTTTTTTTAATCTTATTGCTATCTTTTCACGGCTTGTTTTTTAATCCAATACAGGCAGCCTTACCCTGTGAATGTTTGGAGGATAGGGTGCTTATCCTGACAGATCCACCCATGGCAGGTTATGATGTCTTATTATTACAGGAAAGACTGGCTGAACTGGCCTATTATGAAGGCCCCTTCAATGGTTTATATACTGTAGACCTGGCAAAAGCTGTAGCCGCTTTTCAGGCAGATCAGCAACTGCCAGTAAATGGTGAAGTTGGTCCCTTAACCTGGGCAGCCCTGGGAGCTGAAACAATACCAGCTGCCAGAGATGAGAAAAAGAAGGGCCCCCAGGGAGAAATTACTATTGAAATAGATACTTATAGCCGGGTATTAACCTTATATGCAGATGGCAAAGTCTTTAAAAGATATCCTGTGGCTATAGGAAAGCCCAGTACAAAATCACCGGTAGGAGAATGGGCTATTATCTCCAAGAGCAAGGACTGGGGTGATGGTTTTGGTACCCGTTGGCTTGGTTTAAATGTCCCCTGGGGTATCTATGGTATCCATGGTACAAATAAACCCTGGTCCATCGGGCGGGCGGAAAGCCAGGGCTGTATCAGGATGTATAACCGGGATGTGGAGGAGCTTTATGAATGGGTTCCTTTAAAGACCAGGGTAAAGATTATTGGTCAGAGATTACCTGTTAAGGTAAATCGTCCCCTGGAGCCAGGGCAGATGGGGCTTTCTGTCATGCAGTTACAGGATAACCTGCTGAAAATAGGAATTGAATCCGGTTATCGGGATGCCCGTTATGGAGAAACAACCGAGGCTGCTGTAAGGGAGTTAGAAGCCCAGTTTCAACTGAAACTGGATGGGAGAGCTGACTGGAATGTACTGTATCTCCTGGACTTACCAGGCTAAGATGGCAATTGTGGGGGTGTTTTCTTGAGAAAAAGCTATAGGGTCCTTATAATTGTATTCATCTTTTTTCTGGCTGGCCTTATCCTTTTCTTTTTGAACAAATATTATCCTCTGGATTATCTCTATAATCTAATAATTAAGAGGGACTTTGCTGTTAATCCCCGGGTAGAGATAGATCCGGGACGGGAATACCAGGTCAGGATCTGGTATTATCCCTTCTACCGGACTATCAAGGAGGCTGATGAAAGGGAGTTTTTCCAGGAGTTAAAGGAGGACCTGGAAACCACCTATCCTAATATTAGATTATTTGTGGGGGAGATTGATTTTGCTACTGGAATAGAGAGCTTAAGGGAGGCTATAGAAGAGGGCAAGCCTCCGGATATTTATTTTAATTTAAGCAGTCAGGACCTCCTGGAGGAAAAATTGCAGCTGGCAGTAAGCCCCTATATCAGTCCTATGGAAAGGGAAGCCTATTATACGGTGGACTGGCAGCAGGTTTCTTTCAGGGATAGGCTCTGGGGCTGGCCGGTACTGGTGCAAAGGCAATATTGGATTGCCGGCAAGGGTATCCTGGCTGAAAAATATAAGGATTTGCCCTTTCTGGACCAGTTGGCTTACCTGGAAGAGGATTCTCTTTTCCTTAATTATTATGATGAGACTTTATTGAAGCAATTACTGACCTTAGTGGGTCTGGAGAATTTCAAAGTGGAGAAGGGAGAACTGGATCCCTTTGCTTATGAAGCCCTGGAAGAGCTTTTTACCCTCCTGGATAGTTTGAGGGAAAGGGGGATTTTATATAAAGATTCCAGACTTGTCCCGGATATTTTTGTCAGGAAACTACTGGAAGATAAGGCGGTGGTTATTGGCCCGGTAAATCCCTATTTGGGTCATTTTATCAGTGAGAGGCTGGGGGAGGAAGTAGAATTTATTTATCTGGATAATCTGGTTAAGACCTATGTTTTGAATGTCTTCCGGCAGCGGGATTATAGAGGGGATGACCATAGCAGGGCTGTTATGGAAGTAGCCAGGATTATTTCCCAAAAAACAGCAGGCAGCCTGGCTGGAGACCTGGGCCTGACAAAGGCTTATCTCAATGGGGAGGGATTAAAGGCAGGGGCTGAAATGAGAGCAGGGGAAGAACTAATACCAGGAGTGAAGGAATTATTGCTGATTCAGCCTGGGGAGAGGGCTTACTGGGAGGAAGTGGTCTGGCCAGCCTGGCTGGATTTCTGGGAGCAGGATTTATCTCCAGAGGAGGTGCTGAAGAGATTATAGCTTTGTCGGGTATAAGGCGGGCTTTGCTATCCTTGACAGGCCTGAGAAAAAAGGAATATAATAATAGAAAGGGATCTTATTTAGGATAATTCCTTGACTTAAATAAGTTTATAAGAAAGGAAATAGACTCATGCAGAAAAAAGTTGCAAAATTAGGCCAGCTCTTTACTATTTTTTTCAGGATAGGTTTGTTCACCTTTGGAGGTGGTTTTGCCATGATACCACTGATCAGAAGGGAACTTGTTGATAAACAGGGTTGGATAGATGAAGAGAGATTTATTGATGCTATTTCAGTAACCCAGATTGTCCCTGGGGCTGTGGCCATAAACCTCTCTATTTTTTTTGGTTATAGGCTCCTGGGACTGGCGGGGGCAGTTGTGGCTGCCTTTGCTGTAGCCTTGCCCTCTTTTTTAATTATCCTGGGCTTTGCAGCCTTTTTTAATAATTTTTCTGGCCATCCCCTGGTAGACAGGATTTTCATGGGGATAAGGCCTGCTATAGTAGCCTTGATTTTATATGGCGGGTATCAATTAAGCAAGAGTGTTAAGTGGACAGGCTCCCTGGTTTTGACTACAGTACTTGCTTTACTGGCCACCAGCTTCTTTAATATCAGCCCTGTATTAATAATCTTGCTAGTATTGTTAATTACTTTTATCAATCATCTTTTCAGGGTCGGAAGGATAATACCGGCTGAAGATAGACAGAAGCCTGTAAAGGAGGAACGGGATGCTGAGAGTATTGCTTGAACTCTTTCTTTCCTTTTTTAAAATAGGCTTTTTTGGTTTTGGCGGGGGTTATGCCATGATTTCTCTTATCCAGAATGACTTAAAGGCCCATGGCTGGCTCTCCCTGGAGGAATTTGTCAATATTATTGCCATTGCTGAGATGACTCCTGGCCCTATAGCCATCAATAGCGGAACCTATGTCGGCTTTAAGGTTGCCGGTTTAGCCGGTTCTATTGTAGCAAGCTTGGCGGTTGTTGTGCCTTCATTTATGCTGGTTTTATTATTGGCCCATTTCTATGATAAGGTCAGGGGGTCTGACTATATCATAAGGCTCTTATTTTATCTGCGGCCTATCCTCATAGCCCTGGTCTTTGCTGCTGCCATCTCCGTAGCCAGGACCAGTATCATGGATTTTAAAAGTATAATAATTGTCCTGGCAGCCCTGTTTTTACTGCATAGGGTGAAGGTCCACCCGGTTATGATAATAGTCCTGGCCGGGCTTTCTGGTCTTTTTCTTTATCCTTGATCTAGTATGATTAAAGATGAGGATTTAACCCTGCCCCTTTTATATAATAAATGAATGGGATTAATATATAATGGGACTATTATATATAGTGTATTAATAAGGGATAAATACTGAATTAGAGGTCAGGGCTGAAATTTTTATAATATCATATAGTGTATCAATAACCAGGGGATAGAGTTGAAAATTTACTTTCCAGTATTCCAATTAACAATTTCTTTTGCAAAAAAGTGTTATAATCCACTTAATGAGATTTATCCTATTAAAAGGCAAGAGGGTTACTTAGTATTTGTATTCAGAGGGAAGATAAGTACTGGAAGATGGGAGGTATTACTAGTGGGTGACAAAAGCGATATTGGGCTTATCGGCCTGGCAGTTATGGGACAGAACCTGGCTTTAAATATTGAGTCAGCAGGTTACCAGGTAGCAGTATATAATCGTACTCCTGCTATTACTGAAGAATTTATGAAAGAACGGGGTGTAAATAGAAGGCTCAAGCCTGCTTATAATCTAGAGGAATTTGTTAAAGTCCTGGAGCTTCCCCGGAAGATAATCTTAATGGTAAAAGCCGGGCCCCCGGTTGACCAGGTTATTGAGGGTCTTCTTCCATTCCTGGAAGAGGGGGATATTATCATTGATGGAGGGAACTCCTTTTATCGCGATACTGAGAGAAGGGCCAGAGAATTAAAGGAAAAAGGGATCCGGTTCCTGGGAACAGGAATAAGTGGTGGCGAGTATGGAGCCCTGTATGGTCCTTCCATTATGCCTGGTGGTGATGAAAGTGCCTATAGGGAAGTAGAGGAGATCTTCAGCAAGATAGCAGCCCAGACTCCTGACGGCCCCTGTGTCAGCTATTTAGGCGGAGGACCTGCCGGACATTATGTAAAAATGGTCCACAATGGGATAGAATACGGGGTCATGGAGTTAATTGCCGAGACTTATGATCTGATGAGGAAAGGCCTGGGCTTATCCCCGGCGGAGATGGGGGAAATTTTCAGGAAATGGAATAAAGAACAGCAATCCTACCTCCTGGAGATTACAGGAGAGATAATGGATAGGGAAGACCCGGAGACTGGTAAACCCTTAATTGACCTTATTTCTGATCATGCCAGCCAGAAAGGAACAGGAAAATGGACCGTACAGGAAGCCCTGGACCTGGGGGTCCCTGTGCCTACAATAACAGCAGCAGTGAATGCCCGTTATCTTTCTGCTTATAAAGAAATGAGGGAGGAGTTTTACCATCTCTTTAAGGCTGCAGAAGGGAAAAAGTTCCTGGCAGGGATAGATGGGGAAAGGGATTTGCTAAAGGCTCTGGAAGAAGGGCTTTTCCTGGCTACTGTAATAGCCTATGGAGAAGGGATGGACCTCCTGCAAAGGGCTTCCCGGGAATATGGCTATAATCTGCCCCTGGCAGAAGTAGCCCGGATCTGGCAGGATGGTTGTATAATCCGCTCCAATCTCTTGAAACAGATTCAAAGAATCTATAGAGAAAAAGGGGAGACAGCCAGTATTATCCTTTCCGGTGAATTCAGCAAGGAATTTGCTGGCAGGATAGGGAGCCTCCGCTGGCTAGTGGGCCTGGCTGCAGAAGCTGGTATTCCTCTCCCGGCCTTTTCAGCTGCCCTGGCCTATTTTGACAGCCTGGTTGCAGGGGAATTACCTGCTAATTTAATCCAGGCTCAGCGGGATTATTTTGGTGCCCATACCTATCAGAGGAAGGATAAGGAGGGTACTTTTCATACAGAGTGGTAGGATAATTATCGGCCCTTTAAGGGGCCGATTTTTTAATTAATCCAGGTACTTGAAATTTAATATGAAATATATTATAATAGACTTGGTTTATTAATTAAATAAACGAAGCGGAGGGGATTATTCTGATGGACAAGAGCTAAAATAATAATCCTTTGTTTTTAAATAAAACTATGTATATAAGGGGGTGAGGCCTTGCAGGCAGGCAGTTTTCAGTTAATGAAAAAAATGAACCAGCAGATAATCTTAAAGTTAATTGATGACCGGGAGGCTATTTCCAGGGCAGAGATTGCCGAAATCAGCGGGCTTTCTCCAGCCACTGTAACCAATATTACCAGGGCTTTGTTGCAGATGGGCCTGATCAGGGAGAGCCGGGAGGGGGAATCCCGGGGAGGCCGTAAACCGGTTTTGCTGGAATTAAACCCTGCCGGGGCCTATTTTATAGGGCTGGAGTGGGGGATTGCAGAGCTTCGGGGAGTATTAATTAATCTCAACAGGGAAGTTATTGCCTATAAAGCAGTGGCTGTGGAGTCCTATGATTTTGCTTCTTTCCTCCAGCTATCTACTGAAATAGTATATAATTTATTAAAGGATTCTATAGATAGGAGCCGGATTTATGGCCTGGGAGTGGGAGTACATGGTCTGGTGGATCCTGAGAGGGGTTATTCCCTTTATGCCCCCCATTTCAAGTGGAGGGATATCCCGGTAAGAAGGGAACTGGAAGAAAGGTTAAAGCTTCCTGTCCTAATCGATAATGATGTCCGGGTTATGGCCCTGGCGGAGAAATGGAATGGGAGGAAGGATTTTGTATTAATCAATACAGGGCCGGGAATAGGGGCAGCTATTGTTCTGGACGGAGACTTACATTATGGCCGAAATTACAGTGCCGGTGAGTTTGGCCATATGACGGTAATCAAAGGCGGACCCCTCTGTAGTTGTGGTAATACTGGCTGCCTGGAGGCCCTGGTATCTACTGATAACCTGGTCTACCGTTATAAGCCTGAAATGAAAAAAGAAAAAAGCAGGCAGGAACTGGATAAGGAATGGCTGAAACTCCTGGATGAGGCCAGGAAGGGAGTGGGAGGTGCCTGCCAGGTTATCGGGGAGATTGGAGAGTATCTGGGTATGGGCATAAGTAACCTGGTCAATCTTTTAAATCCTGATGAAATAATCCTGGCCGGATATTTTACTGCTGGAGTTGACCTTTTATTACCTTTACTCCGTAAAGAGGTTGAGGGAAGGGTCTTAAAAATTCCTGGCAGGGAATTAGCGATAAAGGTGACAGAGTTTGGCAACCAGGTAGGTGCCATCGGTGCTGCTACCATGGTTTTACAAGACTTATTTAACTTTCAGGAGGGGGAGTAGAGGATGAATATACTGGTAACAGGCGGGGCTGGTTATATTGGCAGCCATGTAGGCAAAAAATTGGCTGAGGCAGGTTATAATGTCATAGTTTTAGATAACCTGTCTAAAGGACACCGGGAGGCAGTGAAAAAAGGCAAATTACTTGTAGGTGATCTGGCTGATACAGGTCTCCTGGACAGGATATTGGAGGAAGAGGAAATCCAGGGGGTTATTCATCTGGCAGCAGACAGCCTGGTAGGGGAGTCTATGGAGAAACCGGGCAAGTATTATAGAAATAATGTAGCCAATGGTTTAAATCTCCTGGAGGCCATGGTCAAGAATGGGGTGAAATATATTGTTTTTTCCTCTACTGCTGCTGTTTACGGGGAGCCGGAGGAAGTTCCCATTACTGAGTCCCATCCTACCCATCCGGAAAATACTTATGGGGAGAGCAAATTATTCTTTGAAAAGATCATGAAACGTTATGATCAGATTCATGGCCTGAAATATGTTTCCCTCCGTTATTTCAATGCTGCCGGTGCTGATCTTTCCGGCCAGATAGGGGAGGCCCATGACCCGGAAACCCATTTGATACCGATTGTACTGGAGAAAGCCCTGGGGATCAGGGATAAGCTCTATATTTTTGGTACTGATTATCCTACCAAAGACGGGACCTGTATCAGGGATTATATCCATGTAGAGGACCTGGCTGCTGCCCATATCCTGGCCATAGAAGGCCTGGCAGCAGGCCTGGAGAGCAGGATCTATAATCTGGGTAATGGGGAAGGATATTCTGTAAAAGAGGTAATAGAGGTAGCAGAAGAAGTAACCGGCAAGAAGATAGAGGCTGATATAAGAGAAAGAAGGGCTGGTGATCCGGCTGTCCTAGTAGCCAGTTCGGAGAAGATAAAAAAAGAACTGGGCTGGCAACCCCTTTATCCGGATTTGAAGACTATTATTGAATCGGCCTGGAGATGGCATCAAGGGGGCGGTTTTGGTGGAAATGATTAAAAAGAAAAGGATAAAAGAAGATGGCCGTTATATTATCTTTTATGAGTTTGTGGAGGGAGATAAGGTAGAAGAGAAAGAGAAAAAAGAAGGCCAGGAAATTGCAAAAAACAGGAGGAAAATGCATGTCTGAATTACGTTGGGATCCAATAAACAAGGAATGGATTATTACAGCAACCCACCGGCAGGATAGGACCTATAAGCCGCCCAGGGATTACTGCCCACTCTGTCCCACCGGGGAGGGAGCTTTTCCCACAGAGGTGCCGGCAGAGGATTATGATCTGGTAGTATTTGAAAATAAGTTTCCCTCTTTACAGGCTCTGGCCCCGGAACCTGCTGTAGCAGGCAGTGATTTATATCCGGTAGCCAGGGCTGAAGGTATCTGTGAAGTAGTCCTTTTTACAGCAAAACATGATGGTATCATGTCAAAGGAGCCTTTCAGTAGATTTGTTAAACTGGTTAAAGTCTGGAAAGACCGTTATGAGGAATTAGGGGAAAAGGATTTTGTTGATTATGTTTTTATCTTTGAAAATAGGGGGGAGGAGGTAGGGGTTACCTTACAACATCCCCATGGCCAGATCTATGCCTATCCCTTTATACCGCCAAAAATTAAGAAGGAATTAGATTCCAGCAGGGAATATTTAGAGGAGACTGGCCAGTGTCTCTTTTGTAGTGTTCTGGAGGAGGAGCAGGGGGATGGCAGGAGGATAGTGGCCAGTAATGACTCCTTTACTGCCTTTGTACCCTTTTTTGCCAGGTACCCTTATGAAGTACATATCTATGCCAATAAGCATCTCCCCTCCCTGAAAGAATTTGGAGAAAAGGAAATAGAGGATTTGGCCCTTATTTTACGAACAATTATACAGAAGTATGATAATTTATATGGCTTTCCTTTTCCCTACATTATGGCTATCCATCAGCAGCCTACTGATGGCAGTGGGGAGGATTATTCCCATTTCCATATAGAGTTTTACCCACCATACCGGACAGAGAATAAGCTGAAATACCTGGCTGGCAGTGAGGCAGGAGCCGGAACCTATATTGTTGATGCACTGGCAGAAGAGAAGGCCAGGGAATTGAGGGAGACAGAACCCTTTACTGGATAAGGGGTAGATTTGAAAATATGATAAAGGTCTTTGCCTTTTCTAATATCTGATATAAAATTAATTAGAGGAAAGGGGTAGCTTCTGGTGAGAGAATTGAAGGACTTATGGCAGATTTTCGAGGAAAGGTTTCCTGATACAGGTCTCCGGAAAGGGGCCTTTGCTGCTCCCGGCCGGGTAAATCTGATTGGGGAACATACTGATTATAATGAGGGCTTTGTTTTGCCTATGGCCATTGATAAGGATATAATCATGCTGGCCCAGCTGCGGGAGGATCAGGAAGTCCGGGTTTATTCCCTGGATTATAATAGGGAAGTAATTTTTTCCCTCCTGGATCTGGAGTTTGAAAAAGAGGATTTCTGGGCTAATTATCTTAAAGGTGTTATAGATGAATTACAGAAGATGGATTATTATTTGCCAGGTATGAATATTATCTTTACTGGCAATATACCTATAGGCTCTGGCCTGAGCTCCTCAGCGGCCCTGGAGGTGGTAACTGCCTATACCATAGCCACTCTTAATGAGCTGGATATTCAGCCGGTAGAGATGGCCTTGCTCTGCCAGAGGGCAGAAAATAATTTTGTAGGGGTAAACTGTGGCATCATGGATCAATATGTTTCCCGCCTGGGTAAAAAAGGCCAGGCCCTCTTGATTGACTGCCGCAGTAATGAGTATGAGCTGGTTCCCTTTGCTAATGAGGATTACCAGGTGGTGATCTGTAATTCCAAGGTGGAGAGGGGGTTGGTAGATTCAGAATACAATCAGCGCAGGGCAGAGTGTGAGAAGGCTGTCCGGTATTTTGCCGGGAAGTTAGACCACAGGATACTGGCTTTAAGGGATGTAACAATAGAAGAGTTGGAGAAGGAGGCTGCCGGCTTAGGGGAGCTTACTAAGCGTCGGGCCCGCCATGTTATTACAGAAAACAACCGGGTATTAATGGCAGTAGCTGCCTTAAGAAATAATGATCTGGAGACCTTCGGCCAGCTGATGACCGAATCCCATTATAGCCTGCGGGATGATTATGAGGTCAGTTGTCCGGAATTGGACCTCCTGGTAGAATTAGCTCTAAAACAGAAAGGTGTGCTGGGGGCCAGGATGACCGGTGCTGGTTTTGGCGGCTGTACGGTGAACCTGGTCCATAAGGATTATATCAATGACTTCATCTTTAATGTCAAGAAAGCCTATGATCAGGAGACCGGTAAGGATATGGAAAGCTATCTTACCTGGCCGGCAGCCGGTGCCAGGAAGCTGGCTTAAGTTTCGGGCAGGCTTGAAGGTATGATAGAAATAAGGAAAGTAAGAATTCATAAATACTGGAAAAAAGAAAGACAAAAAAGGAGGAGTTTTTTATGAAAAATCACGAAGTATCAGTGGAGTCTTTTGGTTTTTTACCTGAAGGAAAGGAGGTTTTTCAATATAGGTTGAAAAACAAAAATGGCCTGGAGCTAACTGTTATTAATTATGGAGGTATAATCAAAAATCTCTTTCTTCCAGATAGAGATGGGGAGTTTGCTGATATTGTATTGGGATATGATAATCTGGAATCATATCTTGGAGATTCCCCTTTCTTCGGTGCTTTAATTGGCAGATTTGGCAATAGAATAGCCAATGGCCGCTTTGTACTGGACGGCCAGGAATATGAACTGGCTTTAAATGATAAACCTGGCGGGATTCCCTGCCACCTTCATGGGGGTAATCAGGGTTTTGATAAGGTTTACTGGGATATAGAGCCAGTTGACCGGGATGATGCTGTTGGCTTAAAACTTTCCTATTTGAGTAGAGATGGGGAAGAGGGCTATCCGGGAAATTTGCAGGTAACAGTATTTTATTATCTTACAGATGATAATGTTTTAAGGGTAGAGTATTATGCAGAGACAGATAAGGCTACACCAGTAAACCTGACTCAGCATAGTTACTTTAACCTGAAAGGGTCTGGCAAGGGGGATATATTGGAACATGAATTATCTATAAATGCTGCTAAATATACCCCAGTAAATGAAGGCCTGATACCAACTGGAGAACTTGAATCAGTAGAGGGTACCCCCTTTGATTTCAGGTCTCCCAAGACCATCGGCAGGGACATAAATATAGAAAACCAGCAGCTGGGTTATGGAAATGGTTTTGACCATAATTATGTTCTGGATGGTAAGGCTGGGGAGTTGCGGCAGGTTGCACAGGCTTATGAACCTGAGAGTGGAAGAATTCTGGACTTATGGACAACAGAACCAGGGATGCAATTTTATAGTGGCAATAGTATAGGAGAACATACTGGTAAGAATGGAGACAGATATGGGAAACATTCCGGTTTTTGTCTGGAAACACAGCATTATCCGGATTCTCCTAATCAGGACCGTTTCCCCTCTACTATCTTAAGGCCTGGAGATAAGTATGAGTCTATAACAGAATTTCGTTTTAAGGTAAAATAAATTTTTTGCTGAGGATCCCTATTAGGTTGTAATATAGCAATTTAATAGGGATCCTATTTTTTTAAAAGAAGAGGGTCTGGCAGGAAGGCTATTGAATACAGTAGGGAATTGATAAAAATGGAATAATTGTTTTCTGTGAGAAACATAAAAAATGTTGAAAGACGGCTAATTATCATAATAAATGTGTAGTTTTTATTCAAAATTTAGCTTAGAATGAATACAGAAAGATTTAAATAATATAAATGGAGGAATAAATATGAGGTATGCTATCATCGGTACTGGTGCCCGTTCTGCCATGTTTTATAATGCCCTCTCCTATATAAAAGAAATTAAAGATGAGCATGAATTAGTGGCACTGCTGGATTTGAACCCAAAAAGAATGGAATATGTTAAGAAAAAAACAGGCAAGAACTTAGCAACTTATTTACCTCATCAGTTTGAGGAAATGATAGAGAAGGAGAAAATAGGGGGAATTATAGTTACTACTAAAGATAGTACCCATGATGAATATATTATCAAAGGTTTAAAGAGGGGCTTACGGGTCATAACAGAAAAGCCTCTGACTACAGATGAGAAGAAATGTCAGGCTATACTGGAAACAATAGAAGAGACAGGCAATGATCAGCTTATTGTAACCTTTAATTATCGCTATTCTCCCTATCGATCCAGGGTCAAAGAGTTAATTCAGGCCGGGACCATTGGCAGGGTGACCATGGTGGAGTTTCAATGGTATTTAGATACTACCCATGGTGCTGACTATTACAGGAGATGGCACAGAAATAAGGAGAACTCTGGTTCTTTACTGGTTCATAAAGCTACCCACCATTTTGATTTAGTTAATTGGTGGATTGATAGTTATCCCGAACAGGTTGTGGCTATGGGCAGGAAGAATTTTTACAGGCCCGAAACCTTCCCCTACCGTCTCCGTTGCAGGACCTGTGATCTTGCAGAGGAGTGTAAGTTCCGTCTGGACTTATCGGAGTCACAGGAGTTAACAGGCTTATATCTGGAGGCTGAAGGAGAAGATGGTTATTTCAGAGATGCCTGTGTTTTTTCACCAGAGATTGATATCTGGGATACCAGAACAGTTATGGCTTCCTATAATAATGGTGTTCTATTAAGTTATTCATTAAACAATTATGCCCCCTATGAAGGTTACAGGGTCTCTTTTGTTGGTACCAGGGGCAGGATTGAACAGGATGTTATAGAGGCTTCTTATATTAGCGGCCATGATGGTAAGATCGAAAGAAGGACAGAAAAACACCAGGTAAGGCTGGAAGTATTCCCACTCTTTAATGAATCCTACACAGTTGATGTTGAGGTAGGGGAGGGGGAACATGGTGGTGGTGACCTACTCCTCTTAAAGGATATTTTCCTGGACAGGAAGGAGGCAGATCCACTTCGTAGAAAGGCTGGTGCCCTGGATGGAGCCCTGTCTATATTAACCGGGATTGCTTCCAGACGTTCTATTGAGGAGGGCAGAATCATTAATGTAAAAGAATTAATGGATTTTTCCCTGGACAGATTAGTTCAAAATAAAAAATAGGGTAAAAGAAATAATTGGAGTGGAAGAAATAATAAAGAAGGAAAATTTACATATTGATGAGGGGAGGCAGGAATGATAGACAGGTATCAATTGGTAAGCAGAAATAGCCCAGTATTGGAAAATATTGACCTGAGTTCACCTTTTACTGTTGGTAATGGCGATTTCGCCTTTACAGCTGATATAACCGGTTTGCAAACCTTTTATCAGGACTATGCTGAATTTATACCTTTAAATACCATGGCCCAGTGGGCCTGGCATAGTTTTGCTACTCATAAATATAGGAGGAAAGATTTAAAACTGAAGGAGTATAAAAGGGGCAGTAAGCTGATAGCTTTTGCTGCTGACGAGAGCGGGCAGGAGGAAGTATTTCATTATTTAAGGGAGAACCCCCATAAATATAATTTAGGGAGAATAGGTTTTTATGGCCAGGTCAATGGTAGGAGAATGAGCCTGGAGGATATTGAGCCGGTAAAGCAGAGACTGGATTTATGGCAGGGGATTCTCTACAGTGATTTTAATTTTGCTGGCAAAAATGTAAAGGTGAAAACCCTTTCTGATTCTTTAACGGCCAGTATAGGAGTAAAGGTTAAGTCAGCCTTATTGGCGGAAAGGAAATTGGGGATAGAGATAGAGTTCCCCTATCCTGCAGTTGATATGAGAGCTTCTGACTGGGACAAGGTAGAAGGCCACAGGACAATTTACCGGAAACTTGATGAGAGGACTTATAGTTTTAGTAGATTCATTGATAATGAATATTATTTTTTTAATATCTATAGTTCAGAGAAAATAGAGCTGGCAAGACATGGGGAACATAGTTTTGTGATTTTCTTTGCCAGTGAGAAAGATGAGCTGAGCTTTGTCTGTAGCTTTAGCCCACTTTTCCAGCCTAATCATAAAATAAAATATGCAGAGGTCAGGGAGCGAAGTATTGCCTACTGGCATGATTATTGGACAAAGGGAGGAATGATAGATTTCTCTGCTACTACTGACCCCCGGGCCAGGGAATTGGAAAGAAGGGTTGTCCTGTCACAATATCTGACTGCAGTACAATGTGCCGGGACACTGCCTCCAGCTGAAACAGGTTTAACGGCAAACAGCTGGTATGGTAAATTTCATCTGGAAATGCACTTCTGGCATGCAGCCCATTTTGTTCTCTGGAACCGGGAGGATTTGCTGGAAAAATCCCTCTGGTGGTATTACAAGATACTGGATGTGGCCAGAGACCTGGCCTCTTCCCAGGGCTTTGCAGGAGCCAGGTGGCCCAAGATGGTTTGCCCGGAGGGTTATGATAGCCCTTCTTCCATTGGCCCCTTTCTGGTCTGGCAGCAGCCCCACCCCATCCTTTATGCAGAATTATTGTATAGGAGGAAGAGGGATAAAGCTGTACTGGAAAATTATTATGAACTGGTTGCAGAAACTATAAAATTTATGGAATCCTACCTGGAGTATGAGGAGGAAAAGGATAGATACAATCTGGCAGCTCCCTTGATTCCGGCACAGGAGTGTTTCGATGAAAGGGCTTGTTTGAATCCTGTCTTTGAACTGGAATACTGGCATACCGCCTTTCTCATTGCCCAGAAATGGCGGGAGAGGCTGGGAATAGGAAGAAATGAGAAGTGGGAAGAAATAATCAATAAACTGGCTGGTCTGCCCGTCAAGGACAAGCTTTACCTGGCCCATGAGCAGGCAGAAGATACTTTTGAAAAACATAATCTAGATCACCCCAGTATGCTGGCAGCCCTTGGGGTTTTACCGGGCTATAAAGTAGATAAAGAGATAATGGCAAATACCTTAAATAAGGTTTTTGAAGTCTGGGATTTTGAGGAGGCCTGGGGTTGGGATTTTCCTGTCATGGCCATGACAGCAGCCAGATTGGGGAAAAAAGATATGGCTATAGACCTCTTGTTGCTGGATACACCGAAAAACACCTATCTGGTAAATGGACATAATAAACAGGGAGAGAGAGAGGATTTACCCCTTTATTTGCCGGGTAATGGTGCCCTATTACTGGCAGTAGGTATGATGGCAGCCGGCTGGGATAATTCCTCCTTTGAAGGCCATCTTTTCCCGGAGGACTGGCAGCTAGAGTTTGAGTCTATCGACAGGTATCTGTAATAATTTTTTGCAGTATTCTTGACTTAGCTGACTGGGTTACTTATATATATTTAAAAGTTGGAGAAGAGGGGGTTATCTGATTGTTGAAAAGAAAGGATGTCTATATCCGCGATCCATTTATTGTACCGGTAGAATCTGAAGGTGTCTATTATATGTTTGGCACTACTGACAGGAACTGTTGGAGAGACCAGATTGCTACAGGCTTTGATTATTATATAACAAAGGATCTGGAGAATTATGATGGTCCTCATCCTGCTTTCCGGCCACCAGAGGGTTTCTGGGCCAATAAGAATTTCTGGGCTCCGGAGGTGCACAAGTATGGAGATAGATATTATCTTTTTGCTACCTTTATTGCTGATGGCTATAATAGGGGTACACAGATACTGGTTTCTGATGAATTGGGTGGACCCTATCTACCCCATTCAGACAAGGCGGTAACTCCTGCAGAGTGGATGGCCCTTGATGGCACCCTTTTTGTTGATGATAAGGGGGATCCCTGGATGGTTTTCTGCCATGAATGGGTACAGATATATGATGGCACTATCTGTGCTGTAAAGCTAACTAAAGATTTGAAGGAGAGGGCAGGAGAGGTTGTAACCTTATTTGCTGCTTCCGAGGCTCCCTGGACAAGAAGCATCCGGGTTGTTCATGGTAGAGACTGTTATGTCACTGATGGCCCTTTTTTCTACAGGACAAAGAATAATAAACTCCTGCTGCTCTGGTCCAGTTTTGTGGAGGATAATACTTATGCCATAGGGTTTTCCCATTCTGAATCAGGGGCAATTACAGGGCCCTGGATTCATGAAGAAAAACCCCTTTATGACCAGGATGCTGGCCATGGTATGTTATTTAGAAACTTTGATGGCAGACTTATGCTGACTATCCATACACCCAATAAAATTGGTGCTGAGAGGCCAATCTTCATTGAATTGATTGAAGAAAATGACAGCTTATATCTAAAGGAATAGTTATATCTGAAACCCCTTGGTTTTCCGATATTCCAGGGGGGAATAACCACTGATTTTCTTGAAGACCCGGCCAAAGTGGGTCAGGTTATTATAGCCAGTACGGCTGGCAATATCCGTAATATTTAACTGGCTATTTAATAATAGCTTACTGGCTTCTTTAACCCGGACATGGTTAATATATTCCACAAAAGAAAAGCCGGTCACTTCTTTAAAGATTTTGCTGAGATAGGTGGGGCTGTAGTTAAAGAGATCTGCCACCAGCTTTAGAGATAGATTTTCATTATAATTGGAATTGATATAACTGGTTATTTCCCCTACCTTTTCATGGTTTTGGTCTGTATACTTGTAGGCAGAGGTTTTTCTGGATCGGACTATCCTGTTTAAAAAGATAAGGAGCTCGGTGACCAGGATTTGTATGTAGGTCTGGTATAGGTCATTTTTCCTTTCCTCTTCTTTGATTATTTTAAATAATAGGTTTTCCACCCAGAGCTGTTCATCTGGATTTAAGGAATAAACATTCTGCTTAGAGTCAAAGCAGGAGAAAAGGTCAAAATCCGGGGAATTGAATTTATCCAGGAAAGCTTCATCAAAGAGGAGGAGAATCCTTTCATGGGCATGTTTGTATTTTTCTGTGGTAATGGTTCTATGGAGGAGATATTTATTGATCAGGACAATATCCCCTTTTTTGACATGGTAGGTCCTGTTTTCAATAAAATAATATCTTTCCCCATTGACTAAATAATATATTTCAAAATGATCATGATAATGTTTGGAGGCCATATTAAAATGAGTTTCCGGTCTGATTACATGTTCTATGGTGAATTTATCTGCCATGATTTTAGCTAACTCCTTTCTAATCTTTCTTTTGTTCTTCTGAAAATATTATAATATACTTAGTCTTTTATAGCAAAAACCCTGGTGTCTTGCCGGGAGACAGGCCTCCACCTGGCTGGATTGATAGAGCAGTTTGTTTTAGGTTATAATAGGGATGGATATAAGGAAGGGAGAGATTGAATTGACTTTTTTGGGTGAGAATTATTTACTGGAAAATAAAACGGGTAAGCAACTCTATGAAGAGATAAAGGATTTGCCAATAGTTGATGCCCATAATCATGGGGATGTAGAGGAAATTGTCAGGAATGAAGGCTGGACAGATATCTGGCAGTTGGAAGGTTCTACAGATCACTATGTCTGGGAACTAATGCGGAAAAGGGGTGTGGCAGAGGAGAAGATAACTGGCAAGGCAAGCAATAAGGAGAAATGGCTGGAGCTGGCCCGGGTCTTTCCGGAGTTTGCTGGTAACCCTACCTATGAATGGGTCCATCTGGATTTAAAACGGAGATTTGGTATTGAGGAGAATATATCCGGGGAGACAGCTGAGCTAATCTGGGACAAGACTAAAGCTATCTTGCAAACAGAGGCCATGAAACCCCAGAGTTTATTGAAAGATATGAAGGTCAAGATTATGTGTACTACTGATGACCCTACTTCTAGCCTGGAATATCACCAGCAGGCAGCCAAAGAGATAGAGGGGATACAGATCCTGCCTACCTGGCGGCCAGATAGGGCCATGAATATTGAGAAGAAGGACTGGAAAACCTTTGTACTAGAGATGGCTGAACGCTATGATGAAGATTGCAGCACTCTGGATGGTTTTGTCAGGGCCCTGGAAAAGTCCCATGAATTTTTTGTGGAAAATGGCTGCCGGGCCAGTGACCATGGCTTGACCCAACCGATAAGTTATGAGGTCAAGGAAGATGTAGCTGCTGCTATTTATCAGAAAGCCTATAATGGGGAAGAGTTATGTGAAAAAGAAATAAATGATTATAAGGCTTATCTTTTCTGTAAGTTTGGTGAGTTGAACAAGGCAGCTGGCTGGGTAACCCAGTTACATATTGGTGCTGTCCGTGATTATAGTGACTGGATCCTGGAAAACCTGGGACCTGATGCCGGTGGAGACATTTCTGACCATAATATTGAGATTGTTAATGGCTTGAGATATTTCCTGAATAGATTTGATGGCTTAAAGGTAGTTCTTTATGCCCTGGATCCAGTCCATTATGCTACTCTGACAACAATCAGCAGGGCTTTCCGTAATGTCAGCCTGGGGGCTGCCTGGTGGTTTAATGATAGCCCTTATGGGATAGAGGAACAATTGAAATATATTGGTACTGTTGATCTCCTGGCCAATTTTGCCGGTATGGTGACTGATTCCCGGAAATTGATATCCTATGGTTCCCGGACCGAGGTTTACCGGCGGGCCATGGCTAATGTCCTGGGGAGGATGGTGGAGAGGGGGCAGATCCCTTATTCTGTTGCAGGAGAGCTGGCTGTTGGCCTGGCCTATAAACAACAGGAAGACCTGTTCTTTGGTTAATTAATAAATGGGTAATGCTAATAACAGGCTAATATAGATCTTTTAATTAATTTCCAGTAAACACAAAAGGGTTTTTCTATTATTTATCATGTAGCAGGCTCTTTTGTGTTTACTTATATCTGGAATAGAAAGACCGGTGAAATTATATGAAAGTTCTTTTAACAGCTTTAAACTCAAAATATATCCATTCCTCCCTGGCCATCAGGTACCTGGAAAAATACTGCAATAATTATAAGGGAGAGAATAACTATAGGATTGAAACAAGGGAGTTTTCTATTAATGAGCCCCTTGACCAGATTATGGCGGAAATATATCAGGCTGGGGCAGGTCTTGTGGCTTTCTCTGTCTATATCTGGAATGTGGACCATATCTTAAGCTTGATAGATAGGCTGAAAAAGGTTTCCCCTGATCTGCTTATTGTTGCTGGTGGTCCGGAAGTAACCTATGACCCGGTGGAAACCCTGGAGGATAATCCAGCCCTGGATATCATTGTTAAGGGTGAAGGGGAAGAGACCTTTAAAGAATTACTGGCTGCCCTGGCTGATAGAAAAAAAGAGGCCCTGGAAAAGATACCGGGCCTGGTTTATCGGGATGAGGAGGGAAAGATTAGGGAGAATCAGGAGAGGGAACTAATCTGTAATCTGGATACTATCCCCTTTCCCTATAGTGAGGAGGAAATGGCTGGTCTGAGAAATAAGATTATTTATTATGAAGCTTCCCGGGGCTGCCCTTATAATTGTAGTTATTGTCTTTCCTCAACCATAAAAGGGGTACGGGCATTTCCTCTGCAACGGGTTAAAGAAGACCTCCTCTTTTTGATCAAAAACAAGGTAAAACAGGTTAAGTTTGTTGACAGGACCTTTAATTATGACAAAAAGAGGGCCCGGGAAATTTTTGAGTTTCTGATGGCCCATAAGGGGGCTAGCTCTTTTCATTTTGAGATAACAGCTGAGCTGCTGGATGATGATTTGCTGGAGCTTTTAAAAAGTGCCCCAGAGGGGCTTTTTCAATTTGAAATAGGTGTTCAGACAACCAATGAAAAGACCCTGAATTTAATAGAGAGAAGGATGAGTTTCGAGAGGCTGGCCAGGAATGTTCAGGTCTTGCGGCAGCAGGATAATATAAAGCTATACCTGGATCTCATTGCAGGTTTACCCGGTGAGGATTATAATTCTTTTCAGGATTCCTTTGACCAGGTCTATAATTTGAATCCCCATGTCCTGCAATTAGGTTTTCTGAAATTATTGAAGGGGTCAAAGGTGAGGGCAGAGGCAGGATTATATAATTATAAATATACCAGTGAGGCCCCTTATGAGGTCCTGGAGAATGAGGATATTTCCTATGCTGAATTATTAAAATTGAAAAATATAGAATATGTCCTTGATAAATACCATAATTCAGGGGTTTTTGCCAATAGCCTGAAATATATTTTCCGCCAGCATTATCAGTCTTATTTTGACTTCTATGGCAGGCTGGCAGACTATTTTCAGGAGAAGGGTTTGTTGAGAATAGCCCATAGCAGGCTTAGCCTTTATAATATTCTTTATGATTTTTATAAAGAAAAGCTGGCCAGGAATGGAGAGGAACTGGGTATTTTTACTGCTTTCCTGAAATATGATTTATTACTTCATGAGGGCAAGGTGAAGCTGCCAGCCTGGGCAGAAAGCCCTCCTCTACTGGAGAATTTTAATGAATGGCGTTATAGATTTCTGGATGATGAGAATAAAGTGGAGGAATATTTGCCCCATCTGCTGGGAAAAAGGGTCCAGGAGATTTTAAAGCTAGTGCGTTTTGAAGTCTTTAATTATGATCCTACCCCGGACTATCCCTGGAGTCTGAATATTTATAACCAGGAAGGCCAGGGTACAGGACACATGTCCCCGGAAAAAGGTACTTATATTATCCTTTTTGATTATAGTAAAAGAAAACAGGGACATACAGGGACGGTTCTCCTGCCTTTTTAGAAATATAGGATTATTAGAGATACAGGAAATAAGACAGGGGCGGTTCTCTTGTGACATGTACTGATGCATAGGGAAATGCATAGAAAAGGGCTTTTCAATGTTCCATCTGGGCCACGAATGAAGAAAGAGGGATTTGATGAGAATTTTAATTGATGGAGATGCCTGTTCGGTAATCAGGATTACAGAAGAAGTGGCCAGGAAAAAGGGGATAGAAGTGGTCATCTTCACTGATATCACCCATCAGATTAAGACAGAAAGCCAGTTAATAGTAGTTGATAAGGCCAATCAGTCGGTAGACCTGGCCTTGTATAATTATTGTAAAAAAGGAGACTTGGTGATTACCCAGGATTATGGCCTGGCAGCCCTGGTTTTAAGTAAAGGAGCCAGGGCAATCAATGAGTCCGGCCTGGTTTATGACAGGGGAAATATAGACTATCTCCTGCTGAGACGTCATCTTCATGCCAGGATGAGAAGGGCTGGCCTGAGGCATCCTGGCCCGGGAAAGAGGACAGCAGAAGATGATTTGAGGTTTGAGAAGGTTTTATTGAACTTGATAGAAGAAGGACATTAGACTGATTCTTCTCTTTTCCTTTGTAGATACCAACTAAGGGTAAGATCTTATCCTGTATTTTAATTATTTTGAGGCGGTGAAGGATTATGAAGGGTTTACCCCGTTTAAATAAAAAATATCTGGCCAATAAGTTACTGGGCCAGGAGATAGCCGATTATCCTGCAGACTTGCTGGAATATCCGGAAAGGGTTATACAGTTTGGGGAAGGGAATTTTCTAAGGGCCTTTATGGACTGGTTTTTCCATGAAATGAATAAAAAGGGGATTTTTCAGGGCAGGGCAGTAGTGATACAACCAATTTCCCAGGGTAGAGTAAGCCAATTAAATGAACAGGATGGCCTTTATACCCTCTTATTAAGAGGGCTGGAGAAAGGCCAGATAGTAAATAAGAAGGAAGTAATGACCGGCGTCAGTCGTGGCCTTAATGCCTATACTCAATGGGGGGAGATTCTCCGCCTGGCTGAAGATCCGGCTATAGAGTTTGTTGTTTCCAATACTACTGAAGCCGGGATAGTCTATTCAGGGGAAGACAGGCCTGGAGATAATCCTCCCAATAGTTTCCCGGGAAAACTTACTGCCTACCTTTATCACCGTTACCGGTATTTTGGTGGAGCCAGGGATAAGGGGATGATAATAATCCCTGCAGAACTAATAGAAGGGAATGGAGACCAGTTGAGGGCAATCGTCCTGAAACTGGCGGAAGAGTGGGCTTTACCGGAGGATTTTAAGGCCTGGGTCAGGGAAGCCAATGTTTTTCTAAATACCCTGGTAGACCGGATAGTAACCGGTTATCCTTTTCATGAAAGAGATAAACTGGAGGAGGAACTGGGCTATGGGGATGAAAATATAGTTGCCGGAGAGATTTTCCATCTCCTGGTTATTGAAGGTGATAAAAAGCTGCAGGAGAAGCTCCCCTTTCATGAAGCCGGATTAAATGTCATCTGGGTCGATAACCTGACCCCCTACAGGGAAAGGAAGGTCAGGATTTTAAATGGGGCCCATACCTCTGCTGTAGCTGTATCCTTTCTTGCGGGGATTGATCTGGTGAGGGAGGCAGTCCAGGATAAGCTACTGGGGAAATTTATCAGGAAAACAATTTTTGAGAATATAATACCTGCCATGGATATGGCTCCTGAAGAGCTGGAGGCTTTTGCCACAGAGGTTCTAGAGAGATTCGCCAACCCCTTTATTGATCATAAATGGCTGGATATCTCTCTGAATTCCATTGCCAAGTTTAAGGCCAGGGTATTACCTTCTTTGCTGGACTATATAGAAAAGAAAAATAACAGAGGAGAAGCCTCCTCCTCTGCATTACCCCGGTATCTGGTTTATTCACTGGCAGCCTTGATTAATTTTTACCGGGGTAGAGAAATCAGGGATAATAGCCTCCTGGCTGAACGGAATGGAGAAACTTATTTGGTGAGGGATGATATAAAGGTCCTGGAGTTTTTTGCTGGCCTGTGGGGTAGATATTTTGCTGGTGAGATAGATCTGGAAGAACTTGCCGGAGACCTTCTGGCTAATCAAGCCTTTTGGGGGCAGGACCTGAATGAAGTAGCTGGTTTAAGGGCCAGTCTTGTGGATTATTTGGCGGCTATAGAAGGAAAGGGCCTCCGGGGGAGTTTGCTTGAATTACTGGAATCCTGATTTACTTGATAGTGAGGTGACCATGTTATGGTAAAGAGGATCTTGCAAATAAATAGGGCAGATAATGTAGGGGTTGTACTGCAAAGCATAACTCCTGATGATGAAATAGAGTTTAGTGGTAAGAAATTAAGGATCAAAGAAAATATTCCGACAGGACATAAGCTGGCCCTGGTGGATATCCCCAGGGGAGATAGGGTAATTAAATATGGGTCATCTATTGGTGAGGCTATTACCGATATACCGGCAGGTTCCTGGGTCCATACCCATAATCTAAAAACAGGCTTAAAGGAAAGGGAGGAATATAATTACCAGCCTGTCTTTAGGGAAGAAATTATTAAGGAAGAGATTATAGGCCTTGAAAAAATGCCTGACAAAATACCGGAGTTTTGTGGCTATCCCAGAAAAGATGGCCAGGTCGGCATCAGAAATGAGATCTGGATCATACCAACTGTTGGTTGTATTAATAAAGTTGCGGAAAGACTGGCAATCCTGGCTGAAGAAAAATATTTAGCCCTCTTAAATGAAGGCCTCCTTGATGGTATTCATGCCTTCACCCATCCCTATGGTTGTTCCCAGTTGGGGGATGATCTGGAAAATACCCAGAAGATACTGGCGGGCCTGGTTAAACACCCCAATGCTGCCGGGGTTTTAGTCCTCGGCCTGGGCTGTGAAAACAATGTTCTGGAGGATTTTCAGGCCTTTATCGGGGACCATGATCAGGAAAGGGTAAGATTTTTAAGATTACAGGATGTAGGAGATGAGATTGAGAGGGGGCTGAAGGAGTTGGCAGCCCTTGTGGACTATGCAAAAGGTTTCCGGCAGGAAACACTGCCTGTATCTGAATTAAAGCTTGGCCTGAAATGCGGTGGTTCTGATGCCTTTTCCGGTATTACGGCCAATCCCTTATTGGGGGAAATCAGCAATAAGCTGGTCAGTTTAGGTGGTACTGTAGTTTTGACAGAAGTGCCGGAAATGTTTGGGGCTGAACAGATACTGATGAATAGGGCCAGGGACCAGGGGGTTTTTACTGATATCGTCAGCCTGATTAATGGCTTTAAGGATTATTATGTATCCAATAAGCAACCGGTTTACGAGAATCCATCACCGGGTAATAAGGAGGGAGGTATCACAACCCTTGAAGAAAAATCCCTTGGCTGTACCCAAAAGGGGGGCCATGTTCCCGTCAATGGTGTGAAATTTTATGGTGACCAGGTCCAGGGGAAGGGCCTCTATCTTCTGGAGAGTCCCGGTAATGACCTGGTTTCTACTACTGCCCTGACAGCAGCCGGAGTTCATTTGATCCTCTTTACCACAGGCAGAGGAACCCCTTTTGGTGGCCCGGTACCTACAGTAAAGGTTTCTACCAATACAGCCTTATCGGAGCAAAAGAAAAACTGGATTGATTTTAATGCTGGAAAATTACTGGAAGGTAAAGGTATGGGAGAATTAAGTGCAGAATTCTTTGCTTATATTATTGAAGTAGCCTCAAAAAATATTTTAACTAAAAATGAGCAGAATAATTACCGGGAGATAGCTATTTTTAAGAAAGGGGTAACCCTGTAAGGGTATAGGGGACCAGTCCTCTGTGCTGCCTCTGCCCCTGTGTTATGTCTTGTACCCTGTGTTACCTGTACCAGGAGAAAAATCCTTGCCCTTTTGTTGTAAAAAGCAATACAGGGAAGCAGGATTTTTGCCTAAAATGTAGAATGAAAGTATTAGAAAATAAAACGGTGTTTCACAATACAAAACATTATGAGGGGGTTTTTAACCTTGATACCAAAGATTGAGAATTTGCGGAGAATCGAAGAGACTGGTATTGTCGCTGTAGTCAGGGCAGATAACCCTGACCAGGCTTTAAAGATTGCTGAAGCAGTTAAGGCTGGTGGGATAGAGGCAATTGAAATAACCATGACTGTACCTGGTGCAGTTGATGTAATCAAGGAATTGGCCAATACATATAAGAATAGGGAAATATTGATTGGGGCCGGTTCTGTTCTGGATGCGGAAACAGCCCGGGCCTGTATCCTGGCTGGAGCAGAGTATATTGTTTCACCTGCCCTGGATAAGGATACAATTACCCTTTGTAATAGTTATCAAAAGATCGTTATGCCTGGAGCCATGACAGTAACAGAAGTACACCGGGCCATGCAGTATGGTGCTGATGTAGTCAAGATCTTCCCGGCAACCCTTTTTGGACCAAAAATTATTAAAGCCATTAAAGGCCCCATGCCCCAGGCTCCCTTATTACCAACCGGTGGAGTAAGCCTGGATAATGTCCATGAGTGGATTAAGGCTGGCAGCTTTGCCGTAGGTGTTGGTGGGGAACTGACTGCTGGTGCAAAAACCGGTGATTATGAAGCAGTGACCAGAACAGCTGCAGAGTTTATAAAAAGGATCAAGGAAGCCCGGCAGGCTTAATGAAGGGGTCTGAAAAGTTTTAATGAAAAGCTTGACTTAAAAAAGTTAAAAAATTAATCAATAAAGGTTATATAGAAAGCTAAATAAAGAGCTAAATAAAAAGTAAATAAAAAGTTAAATAAAAAGGATGGGTGATAAATGATGGGTAAGAAGGTTGTTACCTTTGGTGAGATAATGTTAAGATTGACTCCACCTGATTATAAAAGGATTGTTCAGACAGACAGCTTTGAAGTTATCTATGGCGGCGGGGAAGCCAATGTGGCAGTATCATTGGCCAATTTCGGAGTAGATGTGGCCTATGTAACAAAATTGCCTGATAATCCAGTAGGCCAGGCTGCTCTAAATGCCTTGAGGCGTTATGGTGTTAATACAGATTATATAGTCCGGGGTGGAGACAGGCTGGGTATTTATTATTGTGAAAACGGTGCCAGCCAGCGTCCATCCCTTGTTATTTACGACAGGGCTCATTCTGCCATAGCAGAAGCCTCTCCTGATGATTTTGACTGGGATGAAATCTTTGCAGATGCCGCCTGGTTTCATACCACCGGTATTACCCCGGCTCTTAGTGATAATATGGCCAGGGTTACTATCGAGGCTGTCAAGGCAGCTAAAGCAAGAGGCGTAAAAGTAAGCTGTGACCTTAACTACCGGGCCAAGCTCTGGAGCAAAGAACGGGCTGGAGAGGTAATGTCTGAAGTGATGAAATATGTGGATGTCTGTATCGCCAATGAAGAGGATGCCGAGATGGTCTTTGGTATCAAGAGTGGTTCTGATATTGAAAAGGGCGAGATAAATGTAGATGGATTTAAGAGTGTTGCTCAGCAGCTGATAGATAGGTTTGGCCTGGAGCTGGTAGGCAGCCATTTGCGCATCAGCCGTAGTGCCTCCGATAACGGCTGGCTGATAGTCTTATATGATGGTAAAGACTTTGTCAGATCAACCCAGTATGATATTCATATTGTAGACCGGGTGGGTGGAGGAGATTCCTTTGCAGCCGGACTCATCTACTCCAGATTGATGGGTAAGAGCCTGCAGGAATCCGCTGAGTTTGCTGCTGCAGCCTCCTGTTTGAAGCAGACCATTCCCGGTGACTTTAATCATGTAACTCTCAAAGAGGTAGAGTCCCTGGCAGCAGGAAATACTTCGGGTAGAGTAAAGCGATAATTATGGCTGAAAAGAGAAAGGAAAGATATATCTTTCTTTTCTCTTTTTTCTACCCTTTTATTTATGGTATAATTTGTTATAATAGAAAGGGTGATAAAAAGTTAAATTATATAATAGCCAGGTCTGAAAAGGAGTGGTGGTGGGTATGAGCTTAATTCTTTTAGCCATATTCTGTTCTATGGCGGCTTTATTATTTGCCTGGTACCAGGCCAGACTGGTCCTGAAGGAGAGTGAAGGGACAAAGGAGATGGCCGGTATTGCCAGGGCCATCCGCCAGGGAGCCAATGCTTATCTTAAAAGGCAGTATACCGGTGTAGCTTTCTTTTTTACTGCCATGTTCATAATATTATTAATTTTATCAGTTATGGGCTATATTAATATTTTTGTACCCTTTGCCTACATAATAGGCGGATTCTTCTCAGGCTTGAGTGGTTTTATCGGCATGAAGACAGCCACCAATGCCAATGCCAGGACAGCCAATGCTGCCAGGCGGAGTCTAGGTAGCGGTTTAAGGATAGCCTTTTCCAGCGGTGCTGTCATGGGTATGGTGGTAGTGGGACTGGGACTCCTGCATCTCAGTCTGGCCTTCTATTTCTTAAACAACTATTTTAGCGGCCCAGATAAAATGCAGCAGATTACTACTATCATGTTAACTTTCGGAATGGGGACAAGCTCCATGGCCCTTTTTGCCCGGGTCGGCGGCGGTATCTTTACCAAGGCTGCCGATGTTGGTGCTGACCTGGTCGGCAAGGTAGAAACGGGTATACCTGAGGATGACCCCCGTAATCCAGCTGTGATAGCTGATAATGTCGGTGATAATGTCGGTGATGTGGCTGGTATGGGTGCCGATTTGTTCGAATCCTATGTTGGTGCCATCGTTTCCAGCAGTTCCCTGGCAGTAGCGGCTGGTTTGGGGATGAAGGGAGCTGCCGTTCCTTTTGCCTTGGCTGCCTCCGGTATTATTGCTTCTATAATCGGGACTTTTTTTGTTAAAGCAGGCGGGCAGGAGGAAAAATCTTTATTGAGGGTATTGAGACGGGGTGTTTATATCAGTTCCTTCCTCATGGCAGTAATGGCCTTTTTTCTCTTAAAAGCAGTCTTTGGTACAGGATTCGGCGGCTTATTCTCTGCTGTTCTTATCGGGCTTGTAGCAGGTAACCTGATCGGTTATTTCACTGAATACTATACTTCGGATATTTACGGCCCAACCAGAAGGTTATCTGCTATTGCCAAATCCGGGACAGGGCCGGTAATCATCAATGGGCTTTCCCTGGGTATGGCCTCAACGGCCTTTCCGGTAATAATTATTGCCATTGCCATTTTATCAAGTTATTATCTCTCCGGTGGCGGGGATAATTTCAATATGGGCCTCTATGGCATCGGGCTGGCTGCTGTAGGACTTTTGAGTACACTGGGGATTACCCTGGCTACAGATGCCTACGGGCCTGTTGCTGACAATGCCGGCGGAATTGCGGAAATGGCCAATCTGCCTGCAGAAGTTAGAGAGAGGACCGATGTCCTGGATTCCCTGGGAAATACCACTGCTGCTACAGGCAAGGGTTTTGCCATTGGTTCGGCAGCCCTGACCTCTCTTGCCCTGATTGGTGCTTATAAAGCCCAGGTAGAAGCCCTGGCACCGGCCGGGTTTGAGTTTTCTCTCTCAATTGTCAATCCGCCAGTTTTAACCGGTGTATTCATAGGTTCAGTGCTACCCTTTATATTTGCAGCAATGACCATGAACGCTGTAGGTACTGCGGCCCAGCACATAGTAGAGGAGGTCCGCCGGCAGTTTAAAGAGAACCCGGGTATCCTGGAGGGAACAGTTGAACCTGATTATGCCAGCTCTGTGGATATCTGTACCCGCAGTGCCCAGAGGGAGATGATTTTGCCCACTGTACTGGGTATTATTGCTCCTTTATTGACAGGATTGTTACTGGGAATTGATGCTGTTGTGGGCTTACTGGCTGGCTCTACCCTGACTGGTTTTATCCTGGCCATCATGATGGCTAATTCAGGCGGGGCCTGGGATAATGCTAAAAAATATGTGGAAGTAGGACATTATGGGGGTAAAGGTTCAGAGAGCCATAAGGCTGCAGTGATAGGTGATACAGTCGGCGATCCCTTTAAAGATACAGCAGGTCCCTCTATAAATATTTTGATTAAGTTGATGTCCATGGTATCCATTGTTTTTGCAGCATTTATTCTGCAATACTCTATTTTTGGCTGAGTGACCTCCTTTGTGTGACCTGGCTTTAAAATTATTACGAATTAATTAGCATTTTTTAAACAAAAGCATAATATATGTATTGGTGGATATATCGGAAGGTATCCGGCAGGGCTATCCATATGCGGAGGATATCTGGATAGAAAAAGAATTATTCAGGCGGGGGAGAAATATGGGGAGACCCCTTATAGGGATTACCACAAATCATTCAGACCGGGAGAAAGAAGTCCGTTTAAGCCGCTATTATGTGGAGGCAGTGGCTGCTGCCGGAGGCCTGCCGGTACTCCTGCCGCCGGTCAGGGAGCAGGAAATCATAACAGATTATCTGGAAAGAATAGACGGCCTCTTATTAAGCGGCGGGGGAGATATTGATCCATTGATATATGGGGAAGACCCCCTTCCGGAAAACGGCAGGCTGGATCCCTTGAGGGACAACTTTGAACTGGAGCTGGTGAAGAGGGCCCTGGAAAGGGAATTAAGTATACTGGGAATCTGTAAGGGTTGCCAGGTATTGAATATTGCCTTCGGTGGAAGCTTATATCAGGATCTATACAGGCAGAAGTCTGCTGTATTGAAACATGTGCAGGAGGCCCCCCGCTGGTATCCAACCCACCGGGTCAGGATTGAAGCGGACTCCCATCTGTACAGGATAGTCCGACAGGAACTGATTGAGGTCAATAGTATCCACCATCAGGCTATAAAGGAGGTCAGCCCCTGCTTTAAAGTGGCGGCCTATAGTGCTGATGGAGTAATAGAGGCTATTGAGAAGAAGGAAGGTGCTTTTGTGCTTGGGGTACAATGGCATCCTGAGTGCTTATGGCAAGACAGTAAGGAGAATTTTAATATATTTAAAGAGTTTATTGAACAATGCAGGGAATAGAGATGGGGGAAGAGAGAGGATGGATAGAAAGCCCAGACAATATGTTCAGTCACTGGACAGGGCCCTTGATATCATAGAAGAATTGGCTAAAAGCGGAGATAGTCTGAAGGTTACTGAGTTGAGTGAGAAACTGGCCTTACATAAAAGTACGGTCCACCGGCTGTTGGCTACCTTGCTTTATAGGGGGTATGCAGAACAGAATGAAAATGGACGTTATAAGGTAGGCCTGAAACTGTTTGAGATAGCCGGTAATGTTTTAAATAAAATGGATTTGAGAAAGAGGGTTAAACCCTTCCTGGTTAAGCTGCAACAGGAGACCAGTGAAACGATACACCTGGCTATTCTGGATGGAAAAGATGTAGTTTATATAGATAAGGAAGAGACCAGTGAGATTATCAGGATGCATTCTGAGATAGGCAGCCGGGTGGATGCATATTGTACAAGCCTTGGCAAGGTATTGCTGGCCTATAAAGATGTAGATATCTACCATCTATATGCAGAAGAAGATTTGGAAAAACATACCGCTAATACCATTATTGATAAGGAATTGCTGGCAGAGCATTTAGCTCTGGTCAAAAGACAGGGTTATGCCATTGATGATGAAGAACAGGAACCTGGAATCAGGTGTATTGGAGGACCAATCTTTGATTATACAGGGGAAGTGATTGCTGCCTTCAGCATAGCCGGTCCCATTAACCGGATGACAGAGGAACGGGTGAGGAGTTTGACATCCATTGTGCTTAATTATTCCAGGTTGATTTCTTCATCTTTTGGTTATATTGCTGAAAATACATCAAGGGAATTTACTTAGCCCTGGCGGTTTTTTTAGGAAAAGGGTTTCGTAGATTATAAGAGTGAAATAATGATGGTTGAATAAAATTGGAAGATAGCTTAATATTAAGAGGTGTTTTTCTTGCGCAGGGAAAATTCTTTGGAGGAAATACTGGAAAAGACAATAGATGTGTTGGAAGACAGCAAAAAGGATATCTTCTCCATCGGGGAATCTTCCAGGACCGAGTACGATAGTATCAAGCTTGAACTGGAGGAGGTCCATGAGAAGATAATCAATATTATCCAGGACCTGGACCGTCTGGAACGGCTGAACCGGCAGGCCAGAATACGTCTGATGGAAGTGAGCAGGGATTTTCATAACTATACTGAAGCAGATATAAAGGCAGCCTATGAGGAGGCAGAAGGGACTGCCATCAAGATTGCTGTATTAAGGGAGAAGGAAGAGCAGTACAAGACCCGGAGGAGGGATCTGGAGAAGAGGTTGGTCAGCCTTGAAAAAACCCATCGCCAGGGCCGAGCAGCTTATATCCAGGGTCTCAGTAATAAAGGATTTCCTTGCCGGGGAGATAGAGTATTTGACTGAAGAATATGATGATCTAAAGGAAAAACAGAAGCTGGCCATAAAGGTCATCCAGATTCAGGAAGAGGAGCGGAAAAAGGTAGCCAGGGAGATTCATGATGGTCCTGCCCAGTCAATCGCTAATCTGGTTTTCCGGGTAGAATTAGTTGAAAACCTGCTGGATAAAGATATCAACAAGGCCAGGGCAGAGTTGACAGAGTTAAAGACTTTAATCCGTATGAGCATCCAGGACACAAGGAAGATTATCTATGATCTCCACCCCATGTCTCTCGATGATCTTGGCTTGATCCCTACCCTGGCCCGTTATATAGATAAATTTGTTAAAGAAACAGGTATAGAAGTAGAATTTATTGTTTTAGGTAATCAGAAAAGACTCAGCAGTACTTATGAAGTGACGATATTCAGGATTGTACAGGAAGCACTAAATAATATTTTCAAGCATGCCCGGGCCAGAAGCGGAAAGGTGAGGCTGGAATACGGGGCAGATAATATCTATCTCCTTATCAGTGATGACGGTATTGGTTTTGATCCCTATGAAATCAGGGGTGAGAAATACGGGCTGGCCAGTATGAAGGAGAGGTGTGCTTTGCTGGGAGGCAGCATAAATATCGAATCAAAACCCAAACGGGGAACAATTATAAAAGTAATACTACCACTTAAAGGAGTGAGAATTGATGAAAACCAGGGTATTAGTAGCTGATGACCATGACCTTGTGAGGGAAGGAATCTGCAAACTACTGGAACTATATGATAATATTGAGGTGGTGGGCGAAGCAGGTGATGGCATCGAGACTGTAAATATGGTCAGGGAGTTATCTCCGGATCTGGTCCTGTTGGATTTAAACATGCCCAGAATGGATGGGATTACCACAGTCGGGAAGATTAAAGAGATTGCTCCTGAAGTCAAAGTTCTGATTTTAACCATCCATGATGGAGAGGAATATATCTATGAGGTAGCAAAAGCTGGAGCAGAAGGTTATGTGCAAAAAGATATCAAGCCCGAAGAATTGAAAGATGCCATTGAAAGGCTCATTAAGGGAGAAAGGGTTTTTCCTCCTGCAATTGAAGAACAGGTACCGGAGGAATCCAATAATCCTGAACAATTTGAAGAATTAAGCAGCCGGGAACAGGAAGTTCTGGAATTATTGGCCAAGGGAATGAGTAACCGGAGTATTGCTGAAACCCTTTATATCAGTGATAAGACTGTAAAAAATCATGTCAGTAATATCTTAAAGAAATTGTCTGTAGAAGACAGGACCCAGGCCGTTATTGTTTCTTTAAAGAGGGGCCTGGTGAAATTATCATAAAAAGCCTGCTTTTATATTAAATAAAATATGCTATTATAAGACTGCCTATTATTAGTCTGTAAAGGTCTTATAAGAAAGATAATCAGAGAATTTATGGAGCTCCGGGGATAAAGAGGAGCTCCTTTCCTATCCCCCAAGCTATCGATTATTATCAAACTTATTATTAATGGTTTCCCAGAAGTCTGTGTTTTCGTTACCCAGGCGCCAGATGCCGATTCCCTTTAGATTGTATTTATTAACCAGATCCAGTTTGAAGGCTAAACTATTGCTGTTTTCGAACCAGACCTCATGTTTCCTTTCATTTTCCCAGTAATAGAAATAGGGTGTTTGATAGATATCATGCCACTTGATTTCTGCCCCTTTTTTATTGGCCAGGTTCAGGGCTTCTTTGGAGCTAAGATCCTGTCCATAGCCACCAGTCCAGTCATAGCCATAATTGGCTACTCCCAATATTATTTTTTCTGCTGGTATATATTCCAGGGCATACTGGATATTTTCTTCTACCCAATTTATGGGGGCTATTGGTCCTGCCGGGCCAGTAGACCAGTGTTTATCATAAGTCATAATTACTATCCGGTCAACCAGGGGAGCCAGAGCTGCATAATCATAGGCCCCCTGTAGTTCCAGAGGTACATCGATCTTGGGAAAAACAGAGATGGTTGTCAATTTATTTATTTTCTTCAACTCTGTTGAGAGTTGCTTAATAAAGGCTGTATAGGAATTTCTGGTCCAGGAGGGGAGAAGCTCAAAGTCGATATTAACACCGGCAAAGTTATATTTCTGTACCAGATCCACAATATTATATACTGCCTTAGCCCTGATTTCTGGATCAGTTAACATCAGGGTATTTTCCTGGCTATTATTGATTAATGGCAGGACCTGGATATTGCGGTTTCTGGCAAAGGAGTCTACCTCGTATTGATAGCCTCCGTAGCGGGTTCTGATTTCACCATCTGTTTGCAGGGTGTACCAGAAGGGAGCTACCATATCAATAGACTGCCAGTTTTCTTTCAGGGAATCATAGGAATTGGCTCCCGGAGTTAACCAGTTGACATAGAAGCCTAAGACCTCTTTGTCACTATTAAGGTTGTTTTCGATAGTAATGACTTCTCCTTCATAAATCTGGTTGGTATTAACCTGTTCATCAGAGTTGATATTGCCGACAAATCTATTTATAATAAAGGATAATACAAAAAGAAGCAGGCCCTTTAACCAGGGCTTGTCTTCAATCCAGTCCAGATCTGCCCCATATACCACAGAACTGCTTATCAGCAAAAAGAAAGGCAAGAATATTGCCAGTAAGAGAAAAAATATAATATTTTTTTTATATCTATAAAATAAATCCACTGGAGAGCATCCTTTCTAAGTAAAATGCCTGGAATAGGAATGATATCAGTAAGGCAACTGTTTCTATTATAAAGGAGTAGTAAAGATTAGATCAATATATAAATTATGCCAATGCTGGCAGACATAACCAGATGATTGATTATTTCTACAAGCTTTGGTTTACAAATGCGGTTCTTTATGGTTTAATATAAATATGGAAGATCAGGTAATAATATATAAAGGGGTGTAGGAAAACATGAAGTTTTTTATTGACACTGCAAATTTAGATGAAATAAGAGAGATTAAGGAATGGGGCATTTTAGCTGGTGTTACTACCAATCCCAGCTTAATTGCCAAGGAAGGAAATGTTGAGTTTGAAGATGTTATTAAACAAATAACCGAAATGGTTCCAGGCCCAATCAGCGCAGAAGTTATTAGCCTTGATGCTGATGGAATGGTAGAAGAAGCCAGAAAATTAGCTGCTATTGCTGATAATGTAGTTATTAAAATTCCCATGACAGCAGAAGGATTAGCAGCTGTTAGTGTTCTCTCTGCAGAAGGAATCAAAACCAATGTGACCCTGGTTTTCTCTGCTAATCAGGCCCTTCTGGCAGCAAGAGCAGGTGCTACATATGTGAGTCCATTTATTGGCCGTCTGGATGATATTAGCCAGGATGGAATGGATTTAATCAAGGATATTGTGGAGATCTTTAGCTGGTTTGATATTGATACAGAGATTATTGCCGCCAGTATCCGTCATCCATTACATGTCTTGCAGGCAGCCAAGGCTGGTTCAGACATAGCTACAGTGCCTTATGCTGTGTTCAAGCAAATGGTGAAACATCCCAAGACTGATGAAGGAATCGAGAAATTCCTGGCAGACTGGGCAAGCAGAGGCTAAGGAGAGACAGACAAGACAATAGGTAAAGGAGACAGAGGGACGGTTCTTCTGTGCTATTTGCAGCTTTAACTGTATCTGGCATGGAAGGGCTGTCCCTTTTTACTATCTCTTGTCATTAAACCATCCCCCTTTGCAGTTCTATGTTATACCCCCTGTTTTCACCTTTTGGTGCTTAAAACATAATATAAGAAGGGGGTGAGTATTAATGGTTGACCAGGAATTTGCTTTAGAATACCCGCTGGCAGGTAGAAATGAGAAACCTCGTTCAAGGGGCCTGACTATGGTTATAGATAAAGGCCTGGGTCTGGCTGCCCTGGCAGATTTTCTGGAAGTAAATTGGCCTTTTCTTGATTTTATTAAGTTTTCTTTTGCTACTTCTTTGCTTTATCCAGAAAAAATACTGCGGGAAAAGATTGCCCTGATCAAGAGCTATGGAATAATTCCCTATCCCGGTGGAACCCTTTTTGAGATAGCGGTAGTACAGAATAAAATGGAGGAATATTTTAAAAGCTTAAGGGAATTGGGCTTTCCTGCCCTGGAAATCTCTGATGGAACTATCAATCTCCCTGTCCAATTAAGAGAGGAAGCCATCAAAGAGGCCAGGGCCAGTGGTTTTATGGTTTTAACTGAAGTTGGCAAAAAGGATCAGGAGGAAAGTCTATCTCTGGCAGAGACAGGCAAAATCCTGGAGTTGGATTTACTGGCAGGGGTAGATTATATAATTATTGAAGGTAGGGAATCCGGTAAGGGAATCTTTATCTATGACTATGAAGGTAGTATAAACCTCTCTCTCTTTACAGGGATTCTGGCTATAGTGGAAGAGAGGCAGGAGAAGCTTATCTGGGAAGCCCCGCTCAAGAAACAACAGGTCTTTTTAATTAAAGAGCTGGGAGTAAATGTGAACCTGGGGAATATTCCGCCGGAGGAAGTTATGGCAGTGGAGGCTTTAAGAAGGGGCTTACGGGGTGATACATTTAAGTTAAGTCTAAAAGAAGCAGGCTTTTAAAGCAGGCAGAAAGGCAGCCACCTGGCTAAGTACTTACATAAAGATCAGATTTGACTCCAGCACAGGCTATATTGTAGAGGATGATGACATATGTATATAAAGGAAGAGAGAAAAGCTTGCTGGAGGACTTTTTGATGAAAAGCAGTATCCTTTTATATCTTATTATTATCATCGGCTTACTGGCCCGGTCCCGGGTCCTGGTACTGGCTGCCTTTTGCCTACTTTTGATCAAGGAACTGGAATTAAGCCCTCTGGCAGAATTTATCAGTAATAAGGGTATTGAAATGGGCCTGGTATTTCTGTTAATGGCTATTCTGGCACCGGTCTTATTGGTACCACTGGAAAGGAAGGATCTGGCCCAAATGTTGGGTGGCTGGAAGGGGCTGGTGGCAGTAATAGCAGGGATTTTGGCTACTCAATTTAATGGTATGGGTTTAAGATTGCTGGAAGAGCATCCTCATCTGGTCGGAGGGATTATAGTAGGTTCTCTGATAGGGATAGTTCTCTTTCGGGGGATCCCTGTGGGACCTCTCATGGCGGCTGGAATAGCAGCCCTACTGCTAGAATTGCTGGAAAAGTTTTTCTCCTTCCTGAAAAAATAGGATTAAAAGGGGGATTGGCAGTGAGCTTTTATATTATAATACTACTGGTCTTCTTTTTTCTCTTCCTCTTCCTTTATAGACCACACTTAGATGAGGGTGTCTTTACTTATCTCAAGTATTTGAGGCTCTTCCTTGCTGAAAATAAGAAGGACAAGGGGGCAGAGGAGGGAAAATAATAAGGCTGGAGGCAGGATTCTGGGAATATCTGGCGAATCGAATAAAGGGGCAATAAAAAGAGGGTTGGTGATAGGATGTCCAATATAATTGAGTTACAGGACCTGTGTAAAGAATTTAAGGATAAAAGGGTCCTGGATAATATTAGCTTAAAAATTCCAGTAGGTAGTATCTTTGGCTTAATTGGGCCTAATGGTGCCGGCAAGACTACCCTGATTCGCATTTTGCTGGGTTTGTACAGGCCCTCAAGTGGCAGTTTTATTATCAATACTCAGCATAAGGATGGCATCAAAAAGAATATAGGCTTTATGCTTCATTCTACAGGCCTTTATCCTGCCTTGACCTGTTATGAAAACCTGGCCTTATATGCAAGAATCTATAGGCTGGATAAGGAGAAAGAAAGAATAGAGGACTTGCTGGAACTGGTGGGTCTCCAGGAATACAGGGATGAAAAAGCGCAGATCCTTTCGAAAGGAATGAGGCAAAAACTTGTCCTGGCCAGGGCTATACTCCATAATCCGGAATTACTGATTCTGGATGAACCTACAGTAGGCCTGGAGGTAGAGATCAAGGTCTGGTTCAGGAATTTTATCAGTGATTATGTATCAGAGGGCAAGAAGACAGTGCTTATTTCTTCTCATGAATTATCAGAGCTGGAAAAGATCTGTACAGATATAGCTATCTTACGGAAGGGTAAAATCGTAAAAGAGTATAATAAAGTCGACTTAATGGAGACAAGCCTGGAAGAGCTCTATTTAAAAAGCGGTGAGAGTGATTGGCAATGACTATTTTAAGGAAAGAATTAAAGCTTATTTATGGGAATAAAGTATTTATATTAATGAAGGTCTTTTTTTCCTTAGTATATTGTGCAGTAGGATTTTTGACTAAAGTCCTTTATGAAGAGCTGGGTTCTGATCCTGGTATTGTTTTTTATTTTATCTTTGTTTATCCCCTGTCCTTGACCTTATTAATGCTAAACCTTTATCCTATTGCCCAGGAAATCACTGAGCAGGTCAATGGGGGGATCGAAAATATCCTGGCTACCGGCTATTCCCTGAAAAAACTACTTATGGCTAAAAGCCTGGCCCTCTTTTTGCCAATATATACCCCGGCAGCCCTAATGCTTCTTATAATTATTGGCTGGAGTAAATATTACCTGGCCGGCTTCCTGTCTTTAATCCTGCTCTTGCCCTTACTAATTGGCAGTATAGCTGTTAACTATATAAGCGGTATTCTGTTAACACCTAATCCTGGACTCTTAAGGAGTAAAATTTCTTTTTCTGCAGTCCTGGTGATTTTTGTCTTAACTTATGGTCCTGTCCTATCTTATCAAGTATTTGGTTATTCCCTTGATAGGGCAGTCAGTATAGTTATAGCAATCCTCTTATCACTACTGGCAGTATTTCAGGCTTATAGGAAAATTAATAAAATAAGTATTGAAGAGATAATTATGGGAGCGGTTTATTCATGATTAAGGGTCTGGCTTTGTATATAGCTGAAAAAGAAAATTATAATAAGGTTAAAGCAAAAAGCTTCCGGGTATTGAAAAATACTGGTTTTCTAATTTTCCCAATGTTTATGCTTGTTTTGCTGGAAAAGACAGGATTTAGTATTAGTTTTGAGATGCTGCTTTTTTATCTTTATATAAAAATCTTTATTCAGGCCAATATTCTGGGCTTAAGGGCTGTTAGCAGAAAACAGCTGGGGATATATGAGAATCTTCTCTGTACAGGCCTGACTTTTAAAGAGATTGTATTAATTGAAAGCCTTTCTCATATCAGGCAAGAATTGTTCCAGTCCTGCCTGTTTAATTGTTCCATAATTGCTGGATATTATTTAAATAATTTAGCTATGGGTTGGCAGACCTTTATTATCCTTATCATACTGGCAAACCTGATAGCAAATTGTCTCCATTATATTGTCGGTAATATGGCTGTTATTCTGGGAATTACTAAAAATAATTTGCTGCCCCTGGTCACAATTATTGGTTGGCTCTCAGGTATAGTATTATTACTGGCTGGAAACCAGCTGTTCAAAATATTCTTTTTCCTCATATTATTTACCGGTATCTTTTTCTCTTCCTTCCTGATAATGTATTCCCAAAAGGACTTTACAGCCCCTTAAAAGGCAAGGAGATTATAGTTGACAAAAATCCTTCTATATATTATTCTGTAATTAGAATTCTAAACGGTTAGAAAAAGCTTTTTATTTCCCTGGGTGGTGTTTCTAGTGGCTACTATTCGAGATGTGGCGAAACTGGCGGGGGTATCTGTTGCGACAGTCTCGGCAGTTATAAATAAGGATTCCGGTGTAAAGGTCAGTGATAAATTAACCAGGAGAGTTGAGGAGGCAATCAAGGAATTAAATTATAAGCCAAACCGGATTGCCCGTTCCCTTTCCAAAAATGAGAATTATACCATCGGCTATGTTGTGCCTTCAATTACAAATTTTTTCTTTCCCCAACTGGCAAAAGCGGTAGAGGATATAGCCTTTGAAAGAGATTATGGGGTATATCTCTGTAATACAGATGGGAGGAAAGAGCGGGCCAGGTATTATCTGGACTCACTTATTGAGAATAGGGTTGCCGGGATTATTACTACCTTGACCTGGGAAATTGAAGAAACTGATTTTATAGGAAATGTTCTGGCCCAGAATATACCGGTTGTTGGCCTGGCAGGTGCCAGAAATAGTGACAGGATCGATACGGTCAGGCCTGATGACCAGGAAGGGGCCCGGTTGGCAGTAGACTACCTTCTGGCCAGGGGTTATAACAGGATAGCCTTTATTGGTGTTAAAGAAAGTCAGACTACTGTAATAAGGCAAGAGGGTTACCGGCAGGCCTTGCTGGAGGCCGGGTTGGAGTATAATGAGGACCTGGTTGGACTGGCCAGAGGTTTTGATAATTCCGAGATCTGTGGGATTGTTGCCAGGATTATAGATACCTGTCCTGATTTGAGGGCAATCTTTGTTTTTAATGATCTGATGGGGACAGCTGTAATTGATGCTTTATATAGATTGGGTAAGAATATTCCCGGGGATATTGCAGTCATGGGTTTTGATGATAGTATAGCAGCCTATACCTTCCCCCGGATGACTACTATAAGTATTCCCAAGGTAGAGATGGCCAGTATTGCCATGGAGAGATTGTTTAAAAGAATCAATGGAGATGATTCCAGTCCACTGGATATTAAAATAAGACCTAAGCTGGTGGAAGGGGATACTACTTAGCTAAGTTAGATACTTATTCCTGGCTGTCCCATTTAAGGGTTTCTAAACCGGGGAATAAGTGATTAAAAAGGAGCTTATTTGAAAACACTGAAAAGGAGGATATAAAGGTGAAAGACAGCTATGTTGTAGGTCTGGATTTTGGTTCTGATTCAGTACGGGCTCTGGTGGTGAATACTGCTACCGGAGAGGAGCTGGCCAGTGGGGTTTCCTATTATAAAAGATGGATGGAAGGCAAGTATAGCCAGCCAGCTATTAACCAATTCCGTCACCATCCCCAGGATTATCTTGATTCCATGACCGAGGCTGTAACTATAGCCCTTGGGGAATGTGGACAAGAGGTCAGGGAAAAGGTAGTAGGGATTGGTGTAGATACAACAGGTTCAACTCCCTGTGCAGTCAATAAAGAAGGGGTAGCCCTGGCCTTGCTGGATGAATATAAGGAAAATCCCAATGCCATGTTTATTCTCTGGAAAGACCATACAGCAGTAAAAGAAGCAGCAGAGATTAATGACCATGCCAGAAGTTGGGGTGGAGAGGATTATACCAAATATGAAGGCGGAGTTTATTCCTCCGAATGGTTCTGGGCCAAAATCCTACATATTCTGAGGGAAGATGAGGAGATTAGAGAGGCCGCCTTTTCCTGGGTAGAGCTCTGTGACTGGATACCTGCAGTCCTGACCGGTATTACAGATCCCCTGACCATGAAAAGGAGCCGCTGTGCTGCCGGCCACAAGGCCATGTGGCATGAAGACTGGGGTGGTTTACCGGCAGAGGAGTTTCTCGTAGGTCTGGATCCCCTGCTTGCAGGTTTAAGGGAGAGGTTATATGAAAAAACCTATACCTCTGATGAGAAGGCTGGAAGCCTGACAGCAGAATGGGCAGAAAAATTCGGTTTACCAGAAGGGATAGCGGTAGCCGTTGGTGCCTTTGATGCCCATATGGGGGCTGTTGGTGCCGGAATTGAAGAAAAGACCATTGTCAAGATCATGGGCACCTCTACCTGTGATATTATGATTGCTCCCTATGAAGTCATTGATAACAAATTAATCAGTGGCATCTGCGGCCAGGTAGATGGATCTGTTATGCCAGGAGTTGTTGGCCTGGAAGCCGGTCAATCTGCTTTTGGTGATGTCTATGCCTGGTTCAGGAATGTATTATCCTGGCCATTGGAATCTATCCTGCCAGAAATGGACCTTGATGAAGAGTTAAAGGAAAAGATCGCAGGAGAAATGAAAGACAAAATCCTTATTAAACTGACCGAAGAGGCAGAGAAATTAAGCCTTGAGGAGACCGGTCTTCTGGCCCTGGATTGGTTAAATGGCAGGCGGACTCCTTTTGCTGATCAGACCTTAAAGGGAGCCCTTATTGGCCTGAAACTGGGTACTACAGCACCGGCTATTTTCCGGGCCCTGGTAGAGGCTACTGCCTTTGGTGCCAGAGCCATCAATGACCAGTTTATCAATCAAGGAGTAGCAATTGAACAGGTAATAGCTACTGGTGGAATTTCCCAGAAAAATGATTTTGTCATGCAGGTTACAGCTGATGTTTTAAATATGCCGGTAAAGGTGGCTGCCTCAGAGCAGACCTGTGCCCTGGGAGCAGGAATCTTTGCAGCAGTAGCAGCAGGTATTTATAAGACTATAGAAGAGGCTATAGAGAAGATGGCTACAGGTTATTCCAAAACCTATAATCCTGATCCGGAAAGGGCCAGGGAATATCAGAAGCTATATGAAAAGTACCTACAGCTGGGTGCAGATTTGACAGCTCATTTACAGAATATCTAGATAAGGTGATAATATGTTAAAAGATTTAAAAGAAAGGGTCCTGGAGGCCAATCTGGAACTCCAGCGGCGGAATCTGGTTATCTATACCTGGGGTAATGTCAGCGGTATTGACCGGGAAAAGGGCTTAGTAGTAATTAAGCCCAGTGGTGTTCCCTATGAAGACTTAACTGTTGATAAACTGGTAGTCCTGGATCTGGAAGGAAATAAGGTTGAGGGAGACCTTAACCCCTCTTCTGATACAGCTACACATATAGAGTTATATAAGAGTTTCCCGGAGATTGGGGGAGTGGTCCATACCCATTCAGTTTTTGCCACAGCCTGGGCTCAGGCAGGCAAGAGTATACCTTGTCTGGGAACTACCCATGCTGATTACTTCCATGGAGCAGTTCCCTGTACCAGGTTGATGAAAAGGGAAGAGGTAGAAGGGGATTATGAAAGGAATACAGGGAAATTGATCGTGGAAACCTTTGAGGAACTGGACTATAACTATACACCTGGGGTACTGGTAGCCGGCCATGGTCCCTTTACCTGGGGTACCGATCCGGCCAATGCAGTACATAATAGTGTAGTCCTGGAAGAGCTGGCCAGGATGGCCTTATATAGTATCAGTATCAATCCTGCCAGTGAGGGAATACCTGCCTATATACTTAATAAACACTTTTACCGTAAACATGGCGAAGATGCCTATTATGGCCAGAAAGGCTAAGATAGATGGAGGGTTTTTCCCATTAAAAAAGATTATAAGGAATTATAAGATTTGGGGATTATTAAGATAAAAGGATTAAAAATAGGAATGGGAACTATATTATATAAAATAAGGAGGAAAAAGTAATGTTAAATATTAAAGACTATGAAGTCTGGTTTGTCACCGGAAGTCAACATTTATATGGTGCTGAACCATTAAGGCAGATTGCTGAAAACAGCAAGAAAATTACAGAGTATTTATCAGACCGTTTACCAGTTAAGGTAGTATATAAACCAGTTATGACAGATACAGCATCAATTAAAGAACTGGTTCTGGAGGCTAATACCAATAAATCCTGTATTGGTTTAATTACCTGGATGCATACCTTCTCACCAGCCAAGATGTGGATTAATGGCTTAAAATTACTCCAGAAACCCATGGCTCATCTCCATACCCAGTTTAACAGAGACATCCCCTGGTCAGAGATAGATATGGACTTTATGAACCTGAACCAGGCTGCCCACGGAGATAGGGAATTTGGTTTTATGGTATCCAGGTTACGGATGAACCGGAAAGTCATCGTTGGCCACTGGCAGGATGAAGAAGTAGTCGAAAAATTATCCAATTGGTGTAGGGTGGCAGCTGCCTGGCAGGATAGCCAGGGGGCAAAGATAGCCCGTTTTGGAGACAATATGAGGGAAGTAGCTGTTACTGAAGGCGACAAGGTAGAGGCAGAAATCAAGTTTGGTTATTCAGTAAACGGTTATGGAATCGGGAACCTGGTTTCCTATGTAGAAGAGGTTACTGATGGGGATATTGACAACCTGGTCAAGGAATATAAGGAAGAATATAATATTGTTCCTGAACTCCTGGAGGATGGTAGTATGTACCAGTCCTTAAGGGAAGGGGCCAGGATTGAATTAGGCCTCAGGGCTTTCCTGGAAGAAGGCAACTTTAAAGGGTTTACTACTAACTTTGAAACTTTACATGGAATGAAACAGTTACCGGGTCTTGCTGTTCAGCGTTTAATGGCTGATGGCTATGGTTTTGGAGCAGAAGGAGACTGGAAAACTGCTGCCCTGGTAAGGGCCATGAAGGTAATGGCAGGAGGAAAAGAAACCAGCTTTATGGAGTTTTATACCTATCATCTGGAGCCAGGTAATCAAAAGACTTTAGGCTCTCATATGCTGGAGGTTTGTCCATCAATTGCAGAAGAAAAACCCTCCCTGGAGATCCATCCCTTATCTATAGGTGGTAAAGCAGATCCGGTACGTCTTGTTTTCAATACTGCTCCAGGTAAGGCTATCAATGCTTCCATTGTTGATATGGGTAATAGATTCCGTTTGATTGTTAATGAGATAGAGGTTGTTAGACCAGATGAAGATCTGCCCAAATTACCTGTAGCCCGGGCAGTCTGGAAACCATTGCCTGATTTCAAGACAGCGATAGCTGCCTGGATACTGGCCGGTGGAGCACACCATACTGGTTTCAGTAAAGTAGTAACCACAGAGATGATGGAAGACTTTGCTGAAATGGCAGATATAGAGTTCCTGGCAATAGATGAGAATACAGATCTTAGGGAACTGAAAAAAGAAATCAGATGGAATGAGGTATATTATAAGTTAAGGTAATTATTCAGGGAGTAAAAGACTCAAGTTTTAAGGGGAGGATTTAATGAAAAAAGTATTAGAAATACCTGTAACTGGCCAGCCTTTTCAAAATAATGTTACTTATTGTGTTGGCACAGGAAGAATAGGTTTAGCCTTACAGAAGGAATATCTGGATCACCTGAAAATAGTACAGGAGAGCATAAGTTTTAAATATATTCGCGGCCATGGTTTATTTTCAGATGATGTAGGAATATACAGGGAGTATGAAATAGATGGTGAAATTCAATCCTTTTATAATTTTACCTACCTGGACCGGATAATTGATAGTTATCTGGAAAACAATATAAAACCCTTTCTGGAACTGGGTTTTATGCCAGAAAAACTAAAATCCGGTGAAGAAACAATCTTTTATTGGAAGGGTAATGTAAGTCCCCCTACTTCTTACGAGAAGTGGGCAGAACTGGTCAGGGTTACCTTAAATCATTTGATAGAGAGATATGGCCGGGAAGAAGTCATTACCTGGCCAATAGAGGTCTGGAATGAGCCTAATATCGGCTTCTGGGCAGGTAGCATGGAAGACTACTTTACTCTTTATGAGTATTCAGCCAGGGTCATTAAGGAAGTTGATCCCCGGATTCAGGTAGGGGGACCGGCCATCTGTGGTGTTGAAACTGAAAAATGGTTTCGGGGCTTTTTCGAATTCTGTATTGAAAATGATGTTCCTGTGGATTTTATCTCCAGGCACTGCTATACTGCCAACCAGCCAAGCCGGCAGGGACATTATCTCTACCATACCCTGAATGAGCCAACCTATATGATTGATGAATTGAAGGAAACCAGGGAGATTATGGGGGATTATCCCCAGATCGCTAATTTACCGCTACATATTACAGAGTTCAACAGCTCCTATGTACCGGTTTGTCCTGTCCATGATACAGATTTCCATGCTGCCTATATAGCCCGGATTCTCAGCGAAGCTGGGGAATATGCTGACTCTTATTCCTACTGGACCTTTAGTGATGTTTTTGAAGAACAGGATGTTCCCAAAGCGGTTTTCCATGGGGGTTTTGGCCTGGTAGCCCTGAATTCTATCAAGAAACCTACTTTTTATGCTTTTGAGTTTTTCTCCAGGGCAGGCAAGGAACTGCTTTACCGGGATGATAATCTAATTGTCACCAGAGATGAGGACCGCTATGTAATTATAGGGTGGAACTGGGCAAATAAGGCGGCTAATGAAAGAGAAAGAGCTAAATCCTATTTATTAAAGCTGCCTTCAATTGGGGAAGAGGCAATCTTGCTCAAAAAGGAAGTGGGAGGAGCCCATGCTAATCCCCTCCAGACCTGGAGCAACCTGGGCAAGCCCCGTACCCTGAATAAAGAACAATTAGCTATCCTGCAGGCTTCAGCAGAGCCCCTGCAGGTGGATGAAAGACTTAGGGCAGAAGAGGGCAGCTATGAGGTGGAAATAAATATAGGCCCTAACCGGATCTGTATGTTGGAGATTAAACCGGTAAATGACCAGAGTAATACCTATCCAGGTTATGATGAGGACTTTGTCTGGTTAGAAGAGTAAACAAGAAGAATCTTGCATAACAATAAAAAATTAAGGAGTGACATGATGAGTAAAGTAATATTAAATGCTGATGTAAAAAAAGGAAAGATAAACAGAAATATTTATGGTCATTTCTCAGAACACCTGGGCCGTTGTGTATACGAAGGCTATTGGGTGGGTGAAGATTCAGCTATTCCCAATACCCGGGGTATCAGGAATGATGTGGTAGAGGCTTTAAAAAATATAAAAATACCTGTCCTGCGCTGGCCTGGTGGATGTTTTGCTGATGAGTATCACTGGAAGGATGGGGTAGGGCCCCGGGAAAATAGAGCTAAAATGATTAATACTCACTGGGGTGGAGTTGTGGAGAACAACCATTTCGGTACCCATGAGTTTATGGATCTCTGTGAACAGTTGGAAACAGAACCCTATATCTGTGGTAATGTAGGTAGTGGAACTGTACAGGAAATGTCAGAATGGGTAGAATATATGACCTTTGATGGTGAATCTCCTATGGCCAACTGGAGAAAGGAAAATGGCCGGGAAGATCCCTGGAAACTGAAGTACTTTGGTGTGGGAAATGAGAACTGGGGTTGTGGCGGCAATATGCGGCCTGAGTATTATGCTGACCTCTACAGGAGATACCAGACCTATGTGAGAAATTATGGGGATAATAAGATCTTTAAGATTGCCTGTGGCCCCAATGTTGATGACTATCACTGGATGGAAGTGCTGATGAGAGAGGCCTGCCGTTTCATGGATGGCATCAGCTTACATTATTATACTGTTACAGGAACCTGGGAAAATAAAGGTTCTGCCACCGATTTTGATGAAGAGAAATGGTTTATTACCCTGAAAAAATCCCTCTTTATGGAGGAATTAATCAAAAGACATAGTACAATAATGGATAAATATGATCCTGAAAAGAGGGTCCATCTGATTGTTGACGAATGGGGTACCTGGCATGATGTTGAACCAGGAACCAACCCTGGCTTCCTTTACCAGCAGAATACCATGAGAGATGCCCTGGTGGCTGGAATTACCCTGAATATCTTTAATAAATACTGTGACAGGGTGCAGATGGCCAATATAGCTCAGACCATTAATGTGCTCCAGGCCGTAATCCTGACCAGAGGGGCAGAAATGATCCTGACTCCCACCTATCATGTCTTTGATCTCTATAAGGTTCATCAGGATGCAGACCTAATTGATCTTCATCTGGAAAGTGAAGACTATCAGTGGGGTGAAGAAGCAATACCAGCAGTTAGTGCTTCAGCTTCCATGGATAGTAATGGAGATATCAACATTACCTTCTGTAACCTGAAGGCCAATGAAGAAGTAGAGCTGGAATCTGTCTTCAATAGCAGTGCTTTCAGGATTGGTAGTATTACAGGTAAGGTCTTGGCTGCTGACCAGATCAATGCCCATAATACCTTTGAAGAACCAGAAAAGGTAAAACCAACAGCCTTTAATGGAGCCAGGATTACAGAAGAAGGTTTCTCCGTTAAATTACCGGCAGCTTCAGTAGTACTTCTGACTTTAAAAAGGGAATAAAAGATGTCTAAACAGGGGTGTAAAGGCTGTTCAGCATCGGTTCATCTAAGTGTGGAAGATATCTATGAAGTAATTAAGGGAGCAGAGGCAAATTTGCAGGAAGACCTTGTGGAGGAGGATGTCTACAGGATGCGCCTGGAAATCTGCCAGAAATGCCCTGAGCTTCTTTATAACACTACCTGTAAATATAGCGGCTATATAGTTTATGTGCTGGCTAGAGATAAAAAGGCCTCCTGCCAGCATCCTGGTCAACAAATGTGGTAAGGAAGAAAAGACTGTAGATATTTATCTACAGTCTTTTTTAATTGAACCATATACTAAATTATAATACTCCGGCAATATTGCATAATTATATAGTTATGCATTAATAAGTAGTGAGTTTTAAAAGAATCTATAAAGAATCTATTGAGATAATTCTCCTGAAAATAGGCAGAAAGATTGTAATGTATATTTATAAATGGTAAAATAAGAGGAAAATAAAGTCTTACTATTAATATAAGGAAGGAAGGACAGGATATGAGAGGAATTATTACTGTTATAGGTATGGATAAAATAGGGATAATTGCCAGGGTAAGTACTTTGCTGGCCCAATCTAAAATAAATATCCTTGATATTAGCCAGACTATTCTGGGTGAATATTTTACCATGATGATGTTGGTGGATCTGGAGAATATGGAACTTTCATTAGAAGAGATGAAGGAAAAACTTAATGAGCTGGGAGAAGAACTGGAAGTCTCCATAAAGCTGCAACATGAGGATATTTTCCGTTCCATGCACAGGATATAAGCCCTGTCTAAGGCCCTTATGGATAAATTACAGGACCTATTCCTTGAAGAAGAAATAATTTGTGAAGAACTTTAATTATAGATAAGTCTGGTTTTTTATATCCCTGCTATATCTATAATTACAGGGGATTTAAAGGGATGTAAAAAGTGATTTAATTGATAGAGAAGAGAGGGGAATTATAAGGATGTTTAATCCATATGAAATTATGGAAACAATACATATGCTGGAAGAGGAGAAACTGGATATAAGGACTATTACCATGGGTATTTCCTTATGGGATTGTGCCCATGGAGATGCGGATATTATGAGGAAGAAGATATATGATAAAATCTGTAACTATGCACAAGACCTGGTTAAAGTGGCAGATGAGATCCAGCTTAAATACGATATTCCGATTATTAATAAAAGGATTTCCGTAACACCTCTAGCCATGATTGCCGGGGCCTGTGTAGAAGAGGATTATGTCAGTTTTGCAGAGACCCTGGACAGGGCAGCAAAGGAGGTAGGAGTTGATTTTATTGGCGGTTTTTCTGCCCTGGTCCATAAAGGTTATACCAGGGGAGACCGGAAACTGATTGCCTCTATCCCGGAAGCCCTGGCCAGTACAGAAAGGGTTTGTTCATCAGTAAATGTGGCAACAACCAAGGCCGGTATTAATATGGATGCCGTGGCAGAGATGGGCAGGGTTATTAAAAAAACAGCAGAATTAACTGCTGACAGAGATGGAATCGGCTGCAGCAAATTAGTGGTTTTTGCCAATGTTCCTGAGGATAATCCCTTTATGGCAGGTGCCTTTCATGGGCCCGGTGAAGGAGAGTGTGTTGTAAATGTGGGGATAAGCGGGCCGGGGACAGTCAAGGCAGCCCTGCAGAAGGTAAAAGGCCAGCCCTTTGATGAGGTAGCAGAAACCGTTAAGAAAACCGCCTTTAAGATTACCAGGATGGGACAGTTGGTGGCCAGGGAAGCTGCCCGGATGCTGGGAGTTCCCTTTGGTATAGTAGACCTGTCACTGGCACCAACCCCGGCAGTAGGAGACAGTGTAGCCCATATCCTGGAAGAGATGGGCCTGGAGTGCTGTGGGACCCATGGTACTACTGCTGCCCTGGCTCTTCTGAATGATGCAGTCAAAAAGGGTGGGGTAATGGCCTCTTCCCATGTGGGTGGTTTAAGTGGAGCCTTTATTCCTGTCAGTGAAGATGCCGGGATGATTGATGCTGTGGAAAAAGGGGCCTTAAGCCTGGAAAAACTGGAAGCCATGACCTGTGTCTGTTCTGTTGGCCTGGATATGATAGCAGTTCCGGGAGATACCCCGGCAGAGACAATTTCAGCCATCATTGCTGATGAGGTTGCTATAGGGGTAGTCAATAATAAGACTACTGCTGTCCGGCTCATACCGGCTCCCGGGAAGGATGTAGGTGATGAACTGGTCTTTGGCGGTTTATTTGGCCGGGCACCGGTAATGAAGGTTAATTCTTATTCCAGTAAAGATTTCATTGCCCGGGGTGGTAGAATTCCTGCCCCCCTGCATAGCCTGAAGAATTAATTAGAATGGAAAACCAGGTAAATCCAGCAGCCTATAAAAGTGGGAAAGAAACAGGGGGTTGTTAGCCTCCCTGGGCATCCTTCCGGGGAGTCATGCCTTTTTCTTTGATAAAAATCAAGGCCAGAATTAGAATCAGTGCGGAGATACCTGCTGCTCCAAAATACATGGTTAATTTACTGATTTCCTGCAAAGTAGTGAAGGCAGGCGGCCCAATGGCTACACCGATAAAACGGGCTGCCCCATAGAGAGAGGTTATTACCCCCCTCTGGCTGGTGCTACAGGAACTGGTCACCATTGTATTTACTGATGGTAAAACCAGGCCTGTACCGATGCCCAATAGGGAGAAGAAAAGCAAATAAGTATAGAGGGAATCCATATAATACAATAATACCAGCATACCGGTCACCAATATCATTCCGCTGATGATGGAGAGCTTGAAATATTTCTTAATCTTTTTCAGAATATGGCCGGTAGAATAGGAAGTAATGGACATAAAAAGGATGGGTATGGCAATAACCAGCCCTTTAGTAAAGCCTTTGATATGGTATTTTGTTTCCAGGGTATCAGAGAAAGAGGAGAGGAGGCCAAAAAGGATAAAGAGGACCAACATTCCTGCCAGGATCGTGGCAATAAGGGATAAGCCCTTTTCCTCAAAAATACCCTTTATATTAGCCAGGTATTCTTTAAAGCCCTGTTTCTGGGGTTCTTTTTTTTCTTCCCCCCAGAACCAGACCCCGGCAGCGATGGGAAGGGCCAGAATTGCATAAGAAAAGAAGAGGGCGATCCAGCTGATCAGGCCGATGGCAGAGCCTAAAATAGGGCTGAGGACCTTGCCCAGGCCGTTAGAAGCCTCTATAATACCCAAAACCTCACTCCGTTGCTGGGATTGAAAAATATCCCCTACCAGGGCCATAACTATTGGGGCAGTACCTGCAGCCCCAATCCCCTGGACAACCCTGCCGCAGAGAATGACACCATAAGGATTATCAAGGAATAAGGCAGCCAGGCCAGAGATTATTCCCCCTGTTCCATAGAGCAAGAGGGCAGGTACTATTATCTTTATTCTACCGATCTGATCACAGAGATAGCCCAGGAAGGGAATGGTTATACCGGCAGAGATAGAAAAAGCAGTAATAAATAATCCTACCTGGAATTGGCTGATATTTAAGGAAGATTTTATTTGTGGGAATTCCGGTATTAACATTGAATTACCCAGAACCATAATAAAGGGAACACCACTGAAAGCCAGGACCATCAGTCTATATTTTTTCTCCATACCAGTTATAGTACTCCTTGATTGATTTTTTTTGCTTGACTTTTGCTCAGTATTTTATTTCTCTCCTTTATTATAGCCTGCCGAACTTCAATTCATAACGGTATAAAAAGGAAAACAGGAGGTTTTGCCTCCTGACTCTTACTTATAACTTCAATTGTCTCCAATCAAGTCTCTTTATCTCCTGGAGATTTTTTTTTTTACTCTCTTCCTCTATGTCTTCATCTCCCTCTTCGATCAACCTTATTTCCTCAGCAGTATCTTTTTCTGTTTTACCTTTTAGAGAGCTTAGCAGTTCACTGATCTGGCCCAAATCCAGGTTACCTTTGTTAGTACCCAGGGCAGCCAGTAAGAGGGGAAGGACCTGTTTTAAATTACTTCCTTCACCACTCCCCTGTAATTGGCTCAATAAAGAAATGAGGTTAGCAGGATTATTTATTCCTGCAGGACCAGGATGGCTCTGGCCTTTTTCCCTTAACTGGGCTTGATTGACCTGAAAGATCTCAGTGATTTCCAGCAGAAGCAGGATGCTTAAGAGGCCAAATATTTCGTTACTGGAATAGTTGCTGCTATTTTCTTCAATATTTCTGGAGATAATTGTGTACAATTGATTATTATCCATTTTTACCTCCTCAAATCCATTATCCCTATCTTTTTTAATATTTGCAGTAGATCTTCAGATAGGATAAGTAAGATTAAAATAAGAAAAAGATTGTAGGCATTATATCTTTTCTCTTCCAGCTCCCCTCTATACACAGGAACCCTCCTCCTTTAGCTCATAATTTTAAAAGCTATGATTAATATATGTATAGAAGGGTTTACTTGTTAAAAGAATTCTTTCTTTCCATGCTAAAGCTATAGCCATACTAATCTTATCTCCTACATTATATTTATATTAGTCCTTGGCTGCTAATATACTTTTTGCCAATAATAAAAAACTGTGTTAAAATAAATAATATATAATTTTTGGAAAGGTGAGTAAATTTTGAACAAAAAGATAGCCACACCGACAGTAACGAGAAAAATACTGGCAGACTATCAAATAAAATTAAGTAAAAGTTTAGGGCAAAATTTCCTGATAGATGGGAATATTATAGATAAGATTGTGAATATCGCTGGCATTGAGCAGGGAGACCAGGTCATTGAAATAGGGCCAGGTATTGGTTCCCTGACCCAGGTCCTGCTGGAAAAAATAGATGGCAGCCTTTTTGCTATAGAGAAGGATGCCCGCATGGTAGGAGTATTAGAGGAACTTTTCCAGGATGAAAAACTGAAGCTTATTCACCGGGATGTTCTGGATATCAACTGGCCAGAGTTTTTTAACCAGCATGATCTGATAAATAAAAGAGTTAAGGTTATAGCTAATCTCCCTTATTACATAACAACACCCATTATTATGGCTTTACTGGAGGCCAGGGTTCCAGTTCAAAGCTATGTTTTTATGGTCCAGAAAGAAGTTGCAGAAAGAATGGTAGCAAAACCAGGTGGTAAGGATTACGGGGCCTTAAGTATTGCTGTCCAGTACTATACCAGGCCAGAAATTGCACATATAGTGCCACCTACTGTCTTTATACCACAGCCAGATGTATACTCGGCCATTATCAAATTGGAGACCTATAAGGAAGCACCTGTACACCTGGAAGATGAGGGCTTTTTCTTTCAGATAGTCCAGGCCATCTTCCAGCAGAGGAGAAAGAACCTGAAAAATTCTTTAAGTAAAGCAGCCAATATGAAGCTGGATAAAGGACTTGTAGAAAAGTGTCTAAAGGACCTGGGCTTTAAAGAAGGAATCCGGGGAGAGGCCCTTAATCTTGACCAGATAGCTGAGCTGGCCAATCTAATCTATAAAAGGATGGGAGATAAGGTGAATTGAGATGAATTTTATTAGTCCAAGTGATGGTGAATTGGATATCCATGAGGTATTTGAAACTATCCTGAAGTATATTAATATGGAGCCAGGAGGAAAATACAGGCTGATAATTGGCAGCGATTCCCAGGCCAGGCAGGAAGATATTGTATTTGTTACTGCAATCATTATTTACCGGATTGGTAGGGGAGGCCGCTTTTTCTACCGGAAGGAAATTGAGCATATTACCTTGAGCATGAAACAGCGGATTTTTTACGAAGTCTCCAGGAGCCTGGAAGTAGCCAGTTTTTTAACAGGCCTCTTTGCCAGTGAAACTAACTTAATGGAGGATTTAGAAGTAGAAATACACCTGGATGTAGGGGAAAAGGGTCCGACAAAGGCTATAATCAAAGAAGTAGTAGGCATGGTAGTAGGTAGTGGTTATGAGGCCCATATTAAACCAGAGGCCTATGCTGCTTTTACTGTTGCCGACAAATTTACCAAGTAACAAAAATCCCGCTCCTGCCATATATTGTAGTATAAAATGCTAAAATATACCCTTCAGGGGGCGGGATCCTTGAAATTTAAAGTTGGTGATTTTGTAAGCCGAAAATCCTATAATTGTGACCTGGTTTTCCGGATCGATAAAATAAATAAAGATATAGCCATATTAAGGAGTATTAAACTGCGTTTAATGGCTGATGCTCCAGTAGATGATCTGGTCAAGGTGGAAAAGGATAGAAAGATCATAAAAAAAGAGTTACTTATGGAGTCCTATGAGTTTATGCATAGACAGTGGAGAAATCAGGTTTTGAATAACAGGTTATTCAGAAATGAGCAGCAGAAGGAATGTCTTTACCAGGAATACAGGGTGAAGGTATTACACATAGATGGAGACCAGGATTATTTAAAGCTATCAATGATGAATTACAAAAATCTCAATATTAAGGCAGAAGGTTTTTTTGTTCCTGAAAAAGGACAACCAGAAAAGATTTCAGAATTGTTAGAAGAAATTAGGCCAGATATACTGGTGTTAACTGGCCATGATGGAGAGTTTCTCAATAAGGCCTACTATACTTCTGATTATTTTGTGAAAACCGTGGAGTTAGCCCGCAAGCTGGAGCCGGACCTGGATCAATTGGTAATTTTTGCTGGTGCCTGTCAGTCCAATTATGATCAACTAATCGCCAGTGGGGCCAATTTTGCCAGCTCTCCCCAGAATAAATTGATCCATTTCCTTGATCCTATCCTGGTGGTAGAAAAAATCGCCTCTACCTCTGTTCGTGAGTATATTCCAGTAAAGGATGTGATCAATAATACCATTACAGGCTTTGGAGGTATTGGTGGAGTGGAAACCAGGGGTAAGCTACGCCTTAAATATCCATAAAAAAACAAACTATTGGGAGATAAAATTTCTGTAGAGAAGTTTTTCAGAGGTCCGAGTTACAGATGATTAATTTCTCCAGAAAATCCATAATAAAATCAGGCAGGAAGTATTGACAGTTAATAGATTCTCTGCTATAATAAAAATTTTATTTGATAATCCAGCCTAATTTGTGGTATAATATATATGATTCTGAAATTTTCTCCTGAAGTTTATAAGTAAAATAATTAGGAAGGTGGACCTCCATGAGTAAAGGCGAGAATGTATTAACGGAGATCAGGAACAATGTCAGTTCCTTTGTCGGACGTGAAGTGATGGTCAAAGCAAATCGTGGTAGGAGAAAAAGTCTGGAGAAAGAAGGAATACTGGAAAGAACCCATCAGAACATCTTTGTAATAAAAATTAAAGAACACCAACAGATAAGAAGAATTTCCTATAGCTATGCTGACATTTTAACTGATAGTGTAGAGATAAAACTAAAAAACGATAATAGGAAAATTGGTGTAATATAAAAATGAATATTTATTTATAGAGCTGTAACCAGGCCAGGTTACAGCTTTTTTTCTTCACTAAAAATAACCCCTCTGAATATTATATCTATAAATATGTCTGGAGGGGTGTTTATGGCAGCTTACAGGGAGATTATAGATAAATATAAAGCCAAGATTTTAAATAGAGAAAATGTTGTTGGTATTGCCTATGGCCGGAAAGAGAAAGCCGGCAGAAAGACAGGGGAAGAAGCCCTGATAATCCTGGTGGAAAAAAAGTTGCCTCCTAAAAAGATAAATAAAAAAGATCTGATACCCCAGAGGCTTGGTAGTTTCCAGACAGATGTAATTGAAATTGGGAAATTACATTTCTTTCAGGAAAGGACCCGCAGATTAAGGCCTGCCCAGCCAGGGATAAGTATAGGACATTATCAGGTTTCTGCCGGGACCTTTGGTGCCCTGGTTAGAGATAGAGAGACTGGTAAGCCCTTAATTCTTTCCAATAACCATGTCCTGGCCAATATAAGTAATGGGCATGATAATAGGGCCCAAAAGGATGACCCCATCTTACAACCAGGTGCTTATGATTCTGGCAAAAACCCTGCTGATGTAATTGCTTATCTGGAGAGATTTGTTCCTCTTTATCCAGGGGAAGGGGAAGCTGAATGCAAAATTGCCCTGGCTGTAGAAAAAATGGCTAATTTTTTTGTTCATTTACTAAGACCAGATTATAATTTTAAGTTATTAAAGGAAGGGAGAACTAATCTGGTTGATTGTGCTGTAGCCAGACCGGTTTCAGACCAGGCAATAAGCCCGGAGATACTGGGCATCGGGCAGGTAAAGGGTATTGCAGAGCCGGAAGTAGACATGGCAGTACAAAAAAGCGGCAGAACTACCGGGGTGACCCGGGGCAAAATTATAGCTGTTGCTGCTACTGTTAATGTCAGTATGAATGAATATGAAACAGCTACTTTCGAGGATCAATTTATTACTACACCAATGTCTGAGGCTGGAGATAGTGGCTCATTAGTATTGAACATGGACAATGCTGCAGTAGGTTTATTATTTGCCGGTTCCGGTAAGGCCACAATCTGTAACAGGATTAAAAATGTAATGGAAGCTCTTTCGATAAAATTTTAAGGAGGGTTATTTAAAGGTGGAGGTATTGGGCTTTCATCTTCCTTACAACAAAGCTGGCCTGGCAGTTATTAAGAATCAGCAGAGGATTTTTAATAAAATCCTTCCTGCCTGGCTGGAGTTGGCCATAGATGGCAAGATAAAGATTTTTGAAGATGCCAGTCTACTTCATGAATATATGACTAAGGAAGAGATTATACCCATGGTACAGAATATGAACCTGGCTGGTAATGTCAGTAATGGGATAATAATGGACCAGGGAGCTATTAAAAAATTTATCCAGGATTCTCTTGCTTATCTGGAGAAAAGAGGCTATGGGGAGCTCTGTCTTGATATTGAGGGAGTAAAATATGAAAACAAGGAAAGGTTTACAAATTTTGTTGACAGGGTAGCAGCAAGTCTGCATGAAGCAGGTATTTCTTTAAGTATCTGTATCCCTGCTAAAACTGGCAATAATGCGGATTCTACCTGGTCTGGTGCCTATGATTATAAATTATTAGGCCAGATAGTAGACCGGGTAATTATAATGGCCTATGATTTCCACTGGCCAGGGGGACCCCCTGGTCCTATAGCCCCCCTAGGCTGGTTACAGGACCTTATTGATTATGCTATTATAGAGATTCCCCTGGAGAAGATCTATTTTGCTCTAGGACTCTATGGCTATGACTGGCCCTTGCTGGCAGAAGAAAGGGGCAGGGGCCTGGTTTATAAACAAATTGAAGAAATAGCCCGGAGGTATCAGCGGGAGATAGAATGGGACCAGGAGTCCTGCTGTCCTTATTTAAAATATGAAGATAATGGTGTTGAACATGAGGTCTGGTTTGAAAATAAAAGGAGTATTGGGTTAAAGATTAGATTACTCCAGGAGTTTCAATTAAAAGGAGTAGCTTTCTGGCGGCCTGGACAGGAAGACCCAGGTGTCTGGGAATTATTTTGAGAGCTAGCTCTAAACTAATAAGGTGATAATCCTATGCTTTTAAGTGCCTGTATAGTTACCCGGGATAAAAGCAATTCTATCTCCCGGACCATAAAAAGTGTAAAAAACATAGCAGATGAAGTAATTCTGGTGGATCTGGATTCACTGGATAATACCAGAACCATTGCCAGAGAGGCTGGAGCCAGGGTAATCCATCTAAAGGGCCAGGCAGATATTCATAAAGGCCGCAATATAGCCAGGGAAAAAGTCCGGGGCCAATGGCTTTTGTTTCTGGATGGGGATGAAGAATTAGGGGATGACTACCGGCAGTTACGGATTGTTTTGCGGAATTCTGAGGTAGATGGTTTTTATTTACCGGTTCTTGATTTCAGAAAAAATCCCTTTCAGGGGAAGAGAAAGGGAGAAAGCTTATTATTACCCCGTCTTTCTTTCAGGTTATATAAGAATAACAGGGCCTATTTTTATTCCAATGATAAGCATGAAAGTATTACCAATTCTATTCTTAATTTAAATGGAGAAGCCTCTTTAAAAATCCTCCACCTGCCTATTGTGAAGAGAGCCAACACCCTCTTCTTTGCTGAAGATTTTTTGATAAACTTTGGCTTAGAGGAAGAGGAGGAATACCATGAGCAGAAGATTGCTTTACTGGTTAAAAAAGCCCTGGAAGAGGAAAGGGAAGGCTATTATGAACTGGCTCTTGAAAGGCTGGAGGAGGCTTATTATCTGGCTGAAGGTCAGGATAGAAAGCTTGTCTTGAAAACTTTACTTATCCTCTTGATAGAAGACAGACAATATCAGCGGATTGAGAGGATTATTAAGACAGGCTTATTGACTAATCCCGGGAATTTAATCCTTATCTTTTGGGAGGGTTATCTGGCCTTTATTAAGGGCAAGTATGAAGAGGCCCAGAAATCTTTTGAAAAGATTATTTTTGAGCATTTAAGGAATAATAAAATAGAAAGTAGTTTATTGGCCCATTCCTATCTTTTTCTGGGCTTAATTTTTATATCCAGGAATAAAAATGAGGCTAAAAGATATTTAGACAAAGCTTTTTCTTATGAGCAGGAAAACAGGATTACTATAAACTCCTTACTGGAAGTCATGGATTTAAGTTTTGAAAACCTTAATACGTATTTTCAGTTGGAGAACCCGGAAAATAAAAATATATTATTGCTTATTCTGGAAACCCTTTTTATGAAAAAAAGATACCCTATTATAGAAGAGATAATAAATAATCAGAGGATTTTCAGGGAGGATGAAAACATAATACTTTACTGGCAGGGATTGGTTTTATTTAAGAAAAAGCAATATAATCTTGCCAGAAAAAAGCTTCGGAAGATAAGGCCGGATTTTATTTATTATAGACAGGCACTTCATTTGCAGTGGCTCCTAAACCTTCTCTTGCCAGGCAGCCCTGAATCCAGAAGTATAGCCAATCAACTAAAATTGATGGGGGACTATATAGATTGGAATCTGGTCCTCTATATTAACCGGATCTATTTTTACAGGGAAAGGGTTTTAATTAGCTTTGAGAATGCAATAACAGGTTTAAGGTTTTATATCCGTCTTTTATATTTTCTGGATTTATTTATCGAATTTTCTTTTCAGGAGGGAATTACTATTCTGCAGGAGATATTAAAAAGCCTCCACTTGCCAGGTACAAATAGCAATCTGGGTATTTTATTTTATTTTCATGGTTACCGGAACCAGGCTGCTGAGTATTTGCAGAGGGCTTTAAAGGAAGGCCCGGCTCTAACGGAACTAAATTTTCTGGAAGACCTAAATAGGAAAATGGGGGAAAATACAGAAGAGACGGAATGGAGTGAAAAGTCTGAATATCTCCTTTTACCGGGAGAAATCACCCTTTTAGGCAGGAATTCCTTTCTCTTTGTCGAATAGTAAAAAGGTCATGGATAACAAAATAAAATATTATCTTTTTTTTTTTTTGGTTTGTAAATATAATAAAAAAGGAAGGTTAGATACTTAATTTTAGCTTATTTATGTTTAGCATTAAGCTGAATAATGGGGGAGATATTTGTGACAATTGATATAGCATTTAGCTTATTTGGCGGCCTGGGACTCTTTATATACGGCATGGTCCAGATGAGCGAGGGGCTGCAAAAAGCTGCCGGTAAAAGGCTTAAAAACCTTTTAGGAATGCTTACAACCAACCGTTTTATTGGCCTTCTGGTAGGTACAGTGGTTACAGCAATTATCCAGAGCAGTAGTGCCACTACAGTTATGGTGGTTGGTTTTGTTAATGCTGGTTTAATGACTTTGAAACAATCTATCGGTGTTATTATGGGGGCCAATATTGGTACAACTATTACGGCCCAGTTAATAGCCTTTAATTTGAGCAAATATGCCTTACATGCTGTGGCAATAGGGGCTATTTTTTATCTTTTTGGCAAGAGTGAACGCAGCCAATATTATGGACAGGTTATTTTTGGTTTTGGTGTCTTATTCCTGGGTATGACTATAATGAAAGACACTATGGCACCTCTGGGTGAATCCCAGCTTTTTATTGAACTGGTACATAGATTTGGCAGGTATCCCTTATTGGGCTTACTGGTGGGAGCCCTGCTAACCATGGTTGTCCAGAGCAGTAGTGCCAGTGTCGGTATCTTATTAAGTTTACTGGCTGTCGGTGCCATTGATTATAAGGCAGCTTTACCTATCTTACTTGGCTCTAATATTGGGACAACCATTACTGCTATCTTATCCAGTATCAGTGCCAACAGGACTGCTAAACAGGCTGCTACAGCCCACTTAATATTTAATTTGCTTGGTTCTGTTCTTGTAATGGCCTTTTATTACATTATTCCCGATTTTGGCAATCTGGTTGAGCAGGGGGTAGGCAAATTTACCGGTATTATTGGTGGTGTAGCCACTCCAGAAAGAATGTTGGCCAATACCCATACCTTATTTAATGTAATTAATACCATAATCTGGATTCCCTTTGTCGGTTTCCTGGTTACATTGGTCAAAAAAATGGTGCCCGGGGAGGAAATTACCATTAAACGGGGCCTGACTTATCTGGACGAACGTATGCTGGAGACTCCTGGTTTTGCCCTCAGTCAACTGAAAAAGGAAGCATTGCGCATGTATGATTTAGCAGCAGAGATGGTGAAAGAAACAGAAGAGGCTTTCCGGGAATACGATCTGGAACTGGTACAGGCGGTAGAAGAGAAGGAAGATATTATCAATGAACTGGAAGAGGAGCTGGTGAAATTTATAACTAGATTCCCCCGCCATTCTATGTCAGAGACAGATATTAAGACTATTGATCTGTATTATGCCATAATTGATGATATAGAGAGTATGGCTGATGATGCTCATGATATTGTTGAGTTGATTAGGTATAAGCAGGAGAATGATATTGAGTTTTCCGGAGAGGCCCAGGAGACAATAGACAACTGCTTCAACAAGGTTTTTGAAATGATGGCAGATACCAGAGCCATTATCCAGAAATTCGATAAAGAATTGGCTGAAAAGATTCTGGCAGGAGAAGCCTATATGGATAGATACCAGATTGAGACCAGGAATGGCCATATGGAAAGACTGGGTAAAGGGATCTGTGACCCCAATGCCGGTATAATTTATCTGGAAGTCCTGGATGATCTGGAACATATCAGTGACCAGATGGCGGATATTGTACATAGTATGCTGGATTTCAGGGGAAGATAATAGGATTTTTTAGATTTTAATTTAATAGAGACAGGTCAAAGGACTCCTTTTATAGGGAGTTCTTTTTTTATTATAATAGAAGAAAGGCTGGCATTTGCCTGTTAGGGAGGGAATGATTTGAGGAAGGTACTGGTTATTGATGATGAAGAGAGTATCAGGGAACTGATCAGGTTTAATCTGGAGATGGCGGGTTTTTCAGTTGAACTGGCAGCAGATGGACAGGAGGGCCTGGACAAACTCGATGATTCGATAGATCTTGTAATCCTGGATCTAATGTTACCGGTACTGGATGGTTTGGCAGTATGCCGGGAAATCAGGAGCCATCCTGAATTTAAGGATTTGCCAATTATCATGCTGACTACCAGGGGCGAGGAGATTGACCGGGTACTGGGGCTGGAAATGGGGGCAGATGATTATTTGACTAAACCCTTCAGCCCGCGGGAGCTTATTGCTAGGATAAAGGCTATATTAAGGAGGGTGGGCAATAATAAAAGTTTGCAAAATGAGGAAGAGGAAGCAGATAAAATTACCTGGGGAGAATTGGAGTTAAATACAGCCAGCCATGAAGTGCGGAAAAGGGGCCAATTAATTGATTTAACCCCAAAGGAGTTTGACTTGTTGAAATTATTTTTATTAAATAAGGGGAAGGTATTGACCAGGGAACTATTATTGGAGAAAATATGGGGTTATGAGTATGATGGTGATACCAGGACAGTAGATGTTCATATCAGGAGATTAAGACAAAAAATCGGTGAAGAATATATTACTACTGTAAGAGGGGTGGGCTATAAGATTGTTGAAATGGAATAAATACAGTATAAGAAGACAATTGATTTCTGTATTTATTATTGTCCACGTAATTTTTCTACTGTTTTTAATTTTTTATTATAATTATAGCCTGCGCCAGTCCTATCTTGGTCAGGTGGAGGATAGCCTTTACCATCAGGCCCTTTTAATAAGGGAAAATATCAGTGCTGATAATTTTCAATTTAGCAATATTGATCAGTGGGCCAGAGAAGTGGGAGGAAAAATCGAGAAGAGAATAACCATCATAAATAGGGATGGTCAGGTAATAGCAGATTCTGTGTTTTCAGTGGAGGAAATGGACAATCATCTTGGAAGGCCTGAAATACAGGCAGTTCTCACTGGGGAGAGATCTGGCAAAGACATCCGGCAGAGCGGTACCTTAAATATCGACATGTACTATCTGGTAGTACCAGTAAATAATGAATCATTTAGTGGTTTTATAAGATTGGCAGAATCACTGGAAGATATTGATGCTGTGCTTAATACCAATATAAAGAATAATATTTCTTTCTTTATAATAATCCTTATATTGTACTTATTTTTGATCTGGAAAATTACTAGCAATATTATTAACCCCTTGAGTCAGATTACTGATTAGGTAAGAAAGATGGCTAATGGTAATTTGCAGGAAGAAATAAGGCTCAGGGCAAATGCTAATGAGATTGATACTCTGGCCAGAGCCTTTAATTTTATGGCTCAGCAGTTAAAAACAAAGATCGAGCAAGTTTCAGCTGAGCGGAATAGGGCAGAGGCAATATTGACAAATATGGTAGATGGACTCCTTGTTACAGACAAAAATTTAATGATAAAACTTGTAAACCCTGCGGCCAGAAAGATGTTCTCTTTACAAGATAAAGAATTCCTGGGAAAAAGTATTATTGAGGTTTTCCGCTATCATGAGATTGAGGATAATTTTATGAAAGCTATGGAAGAAAACAAATTATTTACAGCGGAATTACAGATTCCGGGAGAACCAAACAAAATATTAAAGTCTAACTTTGTAGCAATCAATAATGAACGGGGTCAAGTTATTGGCGCCCTGGCTGTCCTGGCCCTGATCATATATTACGTTTTCAGCCAGGGCATGGCTGTGATCAATTGGGAATTCTTAACCGGGATGCCCAGGATGGGTATGAGTGAAGGAGGAATTTTACCTGCTATACTGGGTACCTTTTACCTGGTAGTGGGAGCTGTTTTTTTTGCAGCCCCTCTGGGTGTGCTGGCAGCAATTTATTTAACAGAATATGCTAAACAGGGTAAGCTGGTGAAAATAATCAGAATTGGTGTGAACAACCTGGCTGGTGTTCCTTCAGTAGTATTTGGTCTATTTGGTCTAGCCATTTTTGTCAAGCTTTTTGGTTTTGGTGTCTCCATATTATCAGGTTCGGCTACACTGGCCATCGTTATTTTACCCACCATTATCAGGGCTGCAGAAGAGGCCTTACTGGCAGTGCCTGCCGAATACAGGAGTGCCTCACTGGCCCTGGGAGCCACCCGCTGGCAGACCATTAAAAAGGTTACCCTGCCTGCAGCCATGCCGGGTATTCTGACCGGAATTATCCTGGGTATAGGTCGTGTTGCTGGTGAAACAGCCCCAATTATGTTTACTGCAGCTACTTTTTTTACCATGCGCTTACCTTCATCAATATTTAGTGAAGTAATGGCTTTACCTTATCATATCTATGCCCTGGTGACTACAGGAACCATGCCTCATAAACAGGTTCCTCTGGCCTTTGGTACTGCCGTGGTACTTCTGGCTCTGGTCTTAATGATAAATTTATTTGCTATAGTATTGAGGATAAGATTTGATAAAAAGGTAAAAAGATAAAGAAAGATTTGGTCCTGGAAAGGAGATATGCTTAATATGGGAAAGAATAAAATTGAGGTAAGGGATTTAAATTTTTATTATGGCGATTTTAAGGCTTTAAAAGATATTAATATAGATTTAAAGGCAAATACAGTGACTGCCCTGATCGGGCCTTCTGGCTGTGGAAAGTCCACTTTTTTGCGGATCCTGAACCGGATGAATGATTTAATAGACGGCAGTCGGGTAGAAGGCAAGGTAGAATTAGATGGGCTTGATATATACGGGCAAGAGGTAGATGTAGTAGAGCTGCGAAAAAGAGTCGGTATGGTCTTTCAGCAGCCCAACCCATTTCCCAAAAGTATTTATGATAATGTTGCCTATGGTCCCCGCATACATGGTATCAAGAATAAGGGCCAGCTGGATGAAATAGTTGAAAGGAGCCTGAGGGGGGCTGCCCTGTGGGATGAGGTCAAGGACCGCCTTCATAAATCTGCCCTGAGCCTTTCTGGCGGGCAGCAGCAGCGACTCTGTATTGCCAGGGCTCTGGCTGTAAAACCGGAGGTCCTTTTGATGGATGAGCCGGCTTCTGCCCTTGACCCAATCGCTACAGCAAAAATAGAACAGTTAATTGAGGAATTGAAGGAAAATTATACGATAATTATCGTAACCCACAGTATGCAGCAGGCAGCCCGGGTATCAGATCTTACAGCCTTCTTTTTGATGGGTGAATTAATCGAATATGACCGGACCCTGAAAATCTTTGAAAACCCCTCTGATCAGAGGACAGAGGACTATATAACCGGACGTTTTGGTTAAAATTTTTTAAAGGAGTGAGCTTAGTGAGAGCAAGCTATCATGAATCTCTGCTAGAATTAAAAAACGATGTTTTGAAGATGGCCAGCCTGGTGGAGGATGCAATTATCAAAAGCGTAAAGGCTTTGCAGAATGGAGATCTGGAACTGGCGGAAAAGATAATCAAGGATGATGGAAAAATAGATGAGATGGAATTAACCCTGGAGGACAAATGCACAAGATTAATTGCCTTACAGCAGCCTGTAGCCAGGGATCTACGCCTGATCATCGCCATATCCAAACTGCTCACAGACCTGGAGCGGATAGGTGACCATGCAACCAATATTGCTGATATAGTCCTGGAGATTGGTGGTGAACCTTTAATCAAACCCTTAATTGATATTCAGCGGATGACGGAATTGGCCACAAAACGTTTAAGACAGAGTATTGATTCCTTTGTAAATCTGGATATTGAATTAGCTAAAACTGTTGCCCGGGCAGATGATGAACTTGATATCATAGAACAGCAGATAATCAGGGAGTTATTTACCTATGTACTGGAAGATCCCAGGACTATACGACAGGTCACTCAGCTGATCCTGGTGGCCAGGTCACTGGAACGGATTGGTGATCATTCAACGAATATCTGTGAGAGGGTCATTTACATGGTCAGTGGTGAGAGACAGAAATACTAAAGGGAATGCATTTTACAGCATCCCCTGAAGGGAAGAAGTGTTTATAGTATAAAAAACACTAACCTTCTCCGGTTCCAGGACCGGCAAACCCTTATTGAATTATATTTCCCCTATAAACACCGCTCCCTTCATCAGCAGTATATGGACTCTGGCTTTTTATTATACATTTTTTATAAATTTTTATTGGAACTTATTTCCTCTTGATTATATATCCCAGTTTTCCATGCCGGCCAGGGTTTTGGTTTCTTCTTCTGTAAATCCAGCCTCTATTAAACTCTCTATTACATCCTTCTTGTTTCCAGGAATATAGGTTAATAAAAATTCCGCCCTGCCCTTTATCTGAATCTGTTCCAGGCCAGCCGGGAGAAAATAAGTTTTACCAGGGTTGAGTTGATAATTTTTATTAGCACAGATAAGATCTCCTTCTCCGGCTAGGTTTATAAGAATATAAAACCTGTCGCCAGAAAGGTTTAACTGGTAAGCGGTTTTAGTATTGATTTTCTCGGTCACGAAATAGGGACAGGCGGCCAGGAAAGCCCTGGTATAATCTCCATTATCTTTTACAAGAGGCCTGCTGTGTGTATGGTTACTTTTTCTCTTAAAATCTATTACAGCAAGGGCTTTTTCTATATGGAGCTCTCTTCCCTTTCCGTCTTCCCCTTTTCTAATCCAGTCATAAAGGCGATAGGTAGTATCAGAGTTTTGCTGAATTTCAGCTAGTAAGATTCCTTCGCCAATGGCATGAACGGTACCGGCCGGTATAAAAAAGATATCCCCTTTTTTTACTTCTACTTCATTCAGGTATAATTCAATCTGGCCTTTTTCAATAGCCCTGGCCAGGGTTTCTTCTGTAGTACCATTTTTCAGGCCATAGATAAGTTTTGCCCCTGGTTTTGCCTCCAGTATATACCACATTTCTGTCTTGCCATACTCATTTTTCTCTTCCCTGGCATATTCATTATCTGGATGAACCTGGACAGATAATCTATCATTTGCATCAATAAATTTAATCAGCAATGGAAAGGTTTGCTGATTTTCTGATTTTATTCTTTTCCCCAACAACGGCTCAGGATTTTCTTTAATAAGCTCTAAAAGTGTTTTGCCTTTATATGGGCCATTGGCAATAACACTGGTACCATGGGGATGAGCAGCAAGCTCCCAGCTTTCGCCGATTTTATTCCCGGGCAAGTTTCTTTTGTATACTCTTTTTAAGTTGTCACCACCCCAGATTTTGCTTTTGTAAATAGGCTCAAATTCTAAAGGGTATAGAATCAATTTTAATCTCCTCCTGGAATTTGCTTATACTTTTAAGTTCTATTTCTACCAGGACAGGATAAATCCCTTTTTTGAGTTTTTCTTTTTAATATGCTAAAATAGTTAAAGATGTAGGAGGAGATATAATGATTAGGAAATTTGCCAGGTATTACAGGCCCCACTGGAAATTGTTTATACTGGATATTACCTGTGCTTTTTTATTGGCTATAGCTGATTTGGTATATCCTTATATGAGCAGATTATTTATTGATATTTATATACCAGACCGAAACCTGAATATGATGCTGAAAATGTCTTTCTTTTTGTTACTGGTATTTATTATCCGTTATATTTTACAGTATATAGTTACATATTGGGGTCATGTACTGGGTATTAGAATGGAAGCAGATATGAGGAAGGATTTGTTTTCTCATTTACAGACCCTTTCCCTGAAATTTTATGATAATAACCGGGTAGGTTATTTAATGTCCCGGATAGTAAATGATTTAAATGACATTTCAGAATTAGCCCACCATGGACCTGAAGAGATTTTTATTTCAGTGATTACATTATTAGGGTCTTTTATAATTATGTTGTCCATGAACTGGGTTCTGGCCTTATCTACTTTTCTGATGGTTCCTATCATGATTGTCTTTGTTATGAAACTAAGAGGGAAGATGTACCAGAGGTTTCTGGATAATAAAATAAAGATAGCAGAGGTCAATTCCCAGATAGAAGAGAGTTTGAGTGGAATCAGGGTAGTAAAATCCTTTACCAATGAAGATTATGAAGAGGAGAAATTTGACCTGGGTAATAACCGCTTCCGCCAATCTCGGGAAAATGCCATGGAGGCCATGGCCCAATTTAACTCTGGTATTAACTTTTTTAATAATATGATTGAATTAATTACTATAGCTACCGGGGGCTATCTGGTTTACCTGAACAGGCTCACAGTTGGTGAGTTAGTTGCCTTTTTAATCTATGTTAATATGTTTATGCGGCCCATACGAAGGATAGCCAATTTAAACGAGCAGTATCAGAGAGCCATGACTGGTTTTGGCAGGTTCCAGGAAATCCTTGCTGTAAAACCGGATATAGTAGAAGAGGAGAACCCTCTTGTTCTGAAAGATGTCCGGGGTGAGATTGAATATAGGAATGTATCTTTTAGTTATGATAATGATAGCCAGGTCCTGGAAGATATCAATCTGAAGATAAAGTCAGGAGAAACTATAGCTTTTGTGGGACCCTCGGGAGCCGGTAAGACTACTTTATGTAATCTACTACCCCGTTTTTATGAAATAAATAAAGGGGCAATATTACTTGATGGAATAGATATTAGAGACCTATCATTAAAGAGTTTACGGGCCAATATAGGTATAGTACAACAGGATGTTTTCCTCTTTAATGGGACTATCAGGGATAATATTGCCTATGGAAAACCCGGAGCTACTGATGAAGAGATTGTTGAAGCTGCTAAAAAGGCTGCTGCCCACGATTTTATAATGGAATTGAGCAATGGTTATGAGACAGAGATAGGAGAGAGGGGGGTAAAGCTTTCTGGTGGCCAGAAACAGAGAATCTCTATAGCCAGGACCTTCCTGAAAAATCCGCCCATCCTGATCCTGGATGAAGCAACTTCTTCACTGGATAACGAGAGTGAACGGGTCATCCAGCAGTCACTGGACCAGCTGGCTAAAGGCAGGACAACCCTGATCATTGCCCACAGATTATCAACCATACAAAATGCAGACCGGATTATTGTTCTTGCTGAAGAGGGGATTGTCCAGGAAGGAACTCACAATACCTTAATAAACAGTAAAGGCCTTTACCGGGATCTTTATTTAAGCCAGTTTGATTTTGATGAAAGGTCTTATGTTGTCAATGAATAAAGGGGGATGATTCCCTTTTATATTGAATTCCAGGGGGTATTATATTGAAAAACAAAAATGAGGGAAGTCTTAATACTACTTTAATAGCCATCTGTGTTTTCCTTGTTTTTTTCTTATATTTGATTTGGATATATGGTTTATTTTGCTCTGTTTGCTTGTCCTTTTTCTCTTCAAAGATAATAATGGGAAAGATATTGTTTATGAAATGGAAATAAGGGAAGAATTTAATACTGCAATAAAGGAATTAGAGATAGATATAAATACCGGTATTGGAGAACTAAAGATAGACAGTCTAGATCATGTAGATTATTTATATGAACTGGGTACTGCGAAAGCAGGAGAGTACAGACCTGTGGTAGACTATTCAGAGAAAGAAGAAGCAGGATATTTAAAGATCAGCCAGAGAAATGATATAAAATTTATAGGAAAAAACAAATGGAAATTGAATTTGCATCCTCTGTTTACCCATACAATAGATATAAATATTGGCATGGGGAGATTTAATTTTTCTCTTGAGAATCTGAAGATTAAGGATTTAAGGATAAAAAGTGGGCTTGCCAGGCTGAATGTTTTTCTGGGCCAGGACACAGAGGCTATGAAATTAAAAATGGCTGTATCGAATATTAGCTTAAATCTACCGGAGGGTAAAGCAGTCAGTATAAAAATGGATACTTTAATATGTAATAATAATTTTACAGATAGGGGCTTAATAAAGACAGGGGAGTATTATAAATCTCCTGATTTTGAGACAGCAAGTGATAAGCTAGAGATAGAAATTAATAGCCCCCTTAGCTATCTACAGCTACATTATTATAAAGCAGATTAAAATACTGTTATTTATAGCAATTCCTTCTTTAAAACAAATATAATATAGTGTATAATAAGAGGGAATCCAGGGAAGGATTCCCTTTTTAAGAATTCCAGAGGGGGAAATGAGATGGGAGTTAAAAAGTTATATCGTTCAAGGACTGATAAGGTACTGGGCGGGGTCTGTGGAGGGATTGCAGATTATTTTCAAGTTGACCCTACCCTGATAAGATTGTTGGCGGTGATCCTCTTCTTTGCAGAAGGGATAGGCTTTTTATTTTACATTATAGCCTGGATGATTATACCGGAAAGAGGGGAAGAAAACTTTATTGATGTAGAAGCAGAGGTTGAGGAAGAGGATAATTCATCCAGTACAGAAAACAAAAACGGCAATAAAGGGGAAAAAAGTTATAACCCACAAAAATTACTGGGCTTTATTTTAATCGGTGCAGGCATTTTCTTTATTCTTGATAAGTGGTTCTTTTTCTTTGCCTGGCATCGGGCCTGGCCTCTAATACTGGTAGTCCTGGGAGCATATTTTATAATTAAGGGGGTCAGAAATGATGGATGACCGTAAAAGATCCCAGATTGATGGCGGGATTATTCTTATTGGCCTGGGTATTTTATTTATGTTAAGGACTACTGGAGTAATAGGTGGTTTTAATTGGTCTCTCCTATTTCGCTTCTGGCCAGTCTTAATAATCCTGGTTGGCCTTAACCTGATCTTTAAGGAGACACCCCTGTGGTGGTTTACGACGGTAGTCTTTGTTCTGGGTGTCATTGTTTTATTTATAATTAATCCAGAAATTGACTACAACAGGCATAATCAGCACTCCTTTGTGGAAGATGGAGAATATTTAAGCTATAATATGCCTCTCCAGGATCCAATTACAGAATTGGAGCTAGACCTAAATATAGGAGCTGCAAGCTTAGTACTGGACAGGGTAAATGATGATAATAATTTATATGAGCTTATTACTGATAGGAGAGGGATAAGGCCAGAGATAGATTATTCTTTCAGGGAGGAGACCGGCTACTTAAAGATTAAGCAGAGCAAAGAGATTAGATTCTCTACTCTATCAAGACGAAACAATTGGCAATTGCAATTAAATCCCCACCTGACTCATAACATAGAAATTAACACCGGGGCTGGCCAATTTGAACTGGATTTTAATAATTTAAAGATAAAAGAATTAACGGTAAATAGCGGTGCTGCTAAAATGATTATATACCTGGGCAGTGAGATAGAAACTGTTAAATTAAATATGGGTGCCGGCAACATAGATTTATATGTGCCAGAAGAAAAGGCAGTCAGTATCAAAACTGGACTTTTATTCAGTAATAACAACTTTAAAGAACTGGGTTTAATAAAGACAAATAATTATTATCAAACACCAGATTTTGCTGATTCTCACGAAAAGATCAAGATAGAGATCAATTCACCGCTTACAAATATTAAGCTGCACTTCTACTCAGTAGATTAGCAGCTTCTTTTTTTTCTGCCAGATATTACATTAGTACTGGCAAGATGACCTATGTTATAATAAGTATAAATGTTATTTGTGGAGGTGAGCTTATTGAGGTTTAATATAAAATTGACTGCCATAATACTTCTTTTTATCATGTTTTTTCACCTCACTGGTTTTGCTATAATGGGAGCAGGAGCAGCTAAAGCAGCTTTCTGGGAGGAGCAGAAGGGTAATATTTTTACCCTGATCAAAGCATTTCTGATGCTCTGGATTTTAAATATAATGAGAGATAATCTAAGTGGTGATAATAATACGGACTTGATTACGACCACCATCATGAATTCCATCAATACGGGCTATTAACTCTATAGAGAAACTATAAAGAAATAATGAAAGCAAAGAGACCTGGTTAGCAGACCAGGTTTTTCACATTTTTGGAGATAAACCATATTATATAGAAGAAAGGGAGGTTGTTAATCTTGTGTTAATTTACTTGGCCTGGTTAATATTGTTAGCTTTAATAGCTGCATATATTACGGGGTTATATAGTCAATATGCATATTGGAATAAGAATTATTTTAAATTATTTGCCAAGCGAGGTGAAAAGAGAGAGGAGGGTTTTCTGGAAATTAAAGAAGGCGGAGAAAGCTAGTTTTATTATGAGTTAAGGAGGGAATTTGATGAGTGGACCACAGAGTGGAGAAAGCCTGGAGATCATTGAAGCACCAGTAGTTATTGGGGAAAACGTTGTCCAGAAGATGAAGGTAAGTAGTCTTAGCCTGGATATTCCAGCAATAAAGATAAAGGATATAGATATCTTCCTGCAAGACATAGAAACAGAGGTAATTGAAAATAAGGTTATAATACAGGGGATAATACATAAAGAGATATTTTATCTTGGTCATGATCAGGTTTTCCATCATCAGGCCGAAGATACCCAGTTAAGCACTTTTATAGACATTCCTGGTGCAGCAGCCGGTATGGAAGTAGTGCTAGAGCCCAGCATAGAACATGTCAGTGCTAAAGTGCTGGCTGAGGGAAAGCTAATAGAATTAAGTATTATAATTCAGCTATTTGTAAAAGTTCTATCCCGGAAAGAGTTAATTGTGAAAACAGGGACCGGTCCCCTGGTTAAAGTAGAAAAGCTGATCGGAGAAAACTCAGTTCAGGCTATCATAGCCAATGACCTGGACTTAACAATAAAAGCCAGAAAGATTGTAGATATAATTGCAGAGCTTAAAGAACTGGAAGTAGAAGCTATAGATGATCTGGTTATTCTTCAGGGTGTAGTTTATAAAGAAATCTATTATATAGGTGAAGATGAATTAGAGCATCAAGCCAGTGAGGAAATACCTTTTAGTGAGTTTGTAGATATTCCTGGTACAGAACCGGGTATGAATGTACAGGCATATTGGCAATTTGAAAATATCAAGGATAATTTAAATACAGATGGAATTACTATCAATCAAAAAATCGCCCTGGATGTAACTGTCAAAGTAACAGAAACTATTCAGACCAATCTGGTAACAGGAAAAGACTCTCTGGTTATGCTGCCAGAGGTCATTGGTGAAAATACCAAACAGTTTTTGAATGAAAGCAGCTTGACCCTGAAGGAGGAAGCCAGAGAGATAAATGCTATTAAGGCTACTTTTCTTGATATAAGTGCTGAGGCTGTCAATGAGAAGGTTATTGTCCAGGGACTAATCAGGAAAGAATTAAGCTATTATGATAAAGATAATTTTGAATATGTAGAGGAAGAAGAGATACCCTTCTGTACCCTGGTAAATGTAGTAGGGGCCAGGCCTGGTATGCAGGTTGATGTGATACCATCTATATACCTTCTGGAACCAGTTTTAGCAGCTGATGGGAAGGAATTAAGCCAGAAATACATCGGGGAAATCTTTGTGAAAGTAACTGAAAATATACAATTTAATCTTTGTGAAGTGGAAACCTATCAACAATAATAAAAAGCCTGGATTACCAGGCTTTTTATTATATTTTCCCGGATTTAATCATTATCCCCGGGGGAGGGAGATGGCTTTAGCTATAGGTTCCTTACTCTTTCCTGGAGAGGATAAAGGTCCAGCCTTGTGCCAGTTTCACCATCATAGAGGGTAAAGATTAGCTTATCTTTATAGAAATAAGCTGTACTTATTTTGAAAACCTGATATGTACCAGGTGCTGGATTTCCTACCATAATAACTTCAAAGCCCCTATATTGAATCAGATTAACCCGGGCATTTCTGATCAAAATTCCCAGCTGTCCTTGCTTAATATTATAATTATCATTATAACCCAGGTAGCCCAACCTTCTTTCTAATTCTTCCTGTTCCTGATAGGTATAGATATTAATTCTTGCCAGGTCAGAGCTTTTAGTGTAATTTCCAGACACTTCGTCATAACGTTCCAGAGGTATATATTGAACAGCAGGATATTTAAAAATCTTTCTCGAATAGCCAAAGGGCATTGTTTCCACCTCCCAGGATATTTTATGAGGGAAGGGGCCTAATTGTGAAAAACAATTCTCTCACACTGTCATATTTAGTTCTCCCTGACTATATATATAATAAATAGGAGTAGGCTTTTCACATTTTAATCTTTTATGCATATATTATAAATGACAGATTTAAAACTTTTTCAGGAAGGAGGAGTCAGATTGGCTGTAAATTTCAATGAAGAGCTAATTCGAGTTGAATATGTAATAGGAGAAGAAGTAGTAACTGAATCCATTACAGGAACTATCACCATACCGGAAGAAAAACCCCCTGCAGAGAGGATAATTGATGTAAGAGATTTTGGTATAAATAATTTACAGACTATCATTGAAGATGGTGGAGTTGAAATTACGGGTAATATTGAGATTGGAGTAACTTATGTCGGAGTGGTACCTGAAGATCAACCACAACAACCTGTACATTTTGTAGAGGGTTCCTTGCCTTTAAGAAATTTTGTGGATATTCCCGAAGCAGAGCCAGGCATGAATGTTTTTGTAGATATTATTATCCGTAGAGTTTCCTTTGAACAGGTCCGTATTCCACCATTGGAAGAAGGAGAAGTTTTCGGCGGAACAAGAACCATTGAAGTAACAGTGGTAGTACAGAAATTTGTTAAGGTAACTGAGTACAGACAGATAACAGTTATAACAGATGTGACAGGTATACCAAAAGAAAACATAACTGATGAATTATTGAGGATTGAAGATGTTATTGGTGAGAATGTCTTAACTGTAGTAGTAAGTGGAGAATTGACACCACCAGAAGAAATGGGGAAACCACCAATCGAAAGGGTACTCAATGCTACAGCAGAGCTGGTAGGTGATATTCAAACAGAGATCACCGATGATGGGGTAATTGTGGAAGGTACAATAATGGGTGGCGTTATGTATGTAGGTATAGTTGACCCGGATGAGCCACAACAGCCTGTACATTTTATGGAAGATACCTTTACTTTCAGTGAGGCCATAGATGTACCCGGGGCTGAAAAAGGGATGAATGTTCATGCCAATGTCTTTATTCAGAGAGTATCCTATGATATTATCCGGGGTCCCAATGGTGAGATCCGGACTGTAGAAATCGATGTTGTCCTGCGGATCTTTGTTAAGGTTACTGAACCCAAGCAGGTCAGGGTAGTAACAGATATAATCAGTGATCTGGTGGAAATCGAACGGGAGTTGCTGCGGGTTGAAGATGTAGTAGGGGAAGATACGGTCCATGAGACTGTGACCAGGAGATTAACAATTCCAGATTCAGATCCTTTCAAACCACCGGCAGAGAGGATTATTGAATCTCAGGCCAGAATAGTAGATCGGGATGTTACTGTAGAGCCTGGTGGAGTCCTGATAGAAATGGATATTGAAGGCAGTATAGTCTATGTAGGGGCAGTAGAGGAAGAACCCTTCCAACCAGTGCACTTCTATGAAGAGGTCTTCTCAGATGATAACTTTATTGATATACCTGGTGCAGAGCCTGGTATGAATGCCCATGTAGAGGTCGAGGTAACCAGAAGTAGTGCCGAGTTGGTAAATGTCAACCGTCAGGGAAATACCAGACAGGTAGATATAACCGTAGTGATCAGGAAATTTGCCAAGGTAACTGAATTCAGGCAAATGGAAATAGTAACAGATATAATTGTTGTATCTCCTGTTGCTGACGGAGAATGCCCCCCATCTTATGTTGTCTATATTGTGCAGGCCGGGGATACCCTCTATAAGATTTCCCGCCGTTATAGAACAACTGTAGATGAACTGATCAGGGCTAATCCTGGTATTGATCCCAATAATCTCCGCATTGGCCAGAAAATCTGTGTCCCCAGTACTATTATTAGTCCAAGGGGTTAATATATAGAGGGAACTGTAAGCCTTTGTTGTGCCTTACAGTTCTTTTTTTATGCTTAGCTTTATTCCAGTGTAAAAGTCTTTTTCAGGCCAAAAGAAAAGAGCTGTCCAATGAATTGACTTTTGTCAATTAGGCAGCTCTTTTACTTATTATTTCGCCCAATAGAATGAGGAATACCACTTTGGTTTACCCTTGAGCGAAGAAAAAATAATCTAAATTTGGAGCGGGAAACGAGACTCGAACTCGCGACCCTCACGTTGGGAACGTGATGCTCTACCAACTGAGCTACTCCCGCAAATTTATTTTTAGTATAGCATATTTTTTTGAAAATGCAAGCTTCTTTTTTCGCCCTTTTTTAAAAATTAACATTATTTTATCCTGTATCCTTATATGTGAGGATGTACCTTATAGATTGAGAGCAAATATCACATTTGGCAAGAGAAAGGCATATATTAATAGTGATAAATTCCTTGATAGGAGGTTATGTACTTGGCAAAAGAGAAAAATAAGGAAGCAAAAAAGAAAAAAGTAAATATAAAGCCCCATAAGGTAAAAAAGGCTATCAAGATTAAAAAGGTCTGAGAAAGGAGGTTATTATGCCCCAGAATTTGCGTGTTGATGAAGTAATTGCAGAAAGGACTGTCGAATCTGAAGTAGTACGTAATGTAAGTATACCAGCAGACAGGCCTGCTGCAGCCAGGGTGGTCAGTGTTAATGCCCGGGTAGAGATCAGAAGTGTGGATCTGGAAACCGGTTTTGTAGTAATCAATGGTATTATTAGATCTACCATATATTATGCTACTGCTGAAGATCCTTCCAATGTGGTAAGTATCAGAAGCAATTTTATTTTTACAGAACGGGTTGCTGTCAGGGGAGCCCGTCGGGGTTATGAGGCTGATGCCGAGGCAGTAATTACGGACATAGATTTTAGTTTAATTAACCAGCGTTCTATTAATCTTGAGTTTACCCTCATGATCGATCTGGATATAAGTGCAGTAGATGTAGTACCAGTTATTCCCTCCAGAAGGGATATCGATATGCGGAGGGAAAGGCTCCGGATACAACGCAGTATCCGGGAGAGGAATTTTACCCGTAATCTTGTGGAGACAATCAGGCTACCTGCTGCTGTATCCAGTATCAGGAGGGTAGTAGATCTTGATAATTCCGTCCAAATTACAGAAATTATTACAACTTATGACCGGGTCAGGGTTCGAGGAATAGTCAGGAGCAATCTGCTTTTTGTAAATGAACGGGGTCAGTTGGAATATGCTGATTTAACCTATGGCTTTAATGAAACCTTTGTTTTTAATGGTGTCACACCTGAAATGAATGCCTATGTCGATACCAATGTAATCAGAGAAGAGGCAAATCTGGTAGATAGCCGGCAGTTGAGGGTCCGGACAGAGGTAGAATTTAGAATCCTGGTTGTTGTTGAAGAATTGGTAGATGTACCTACAGATATAATCAGCCCGGTGGATGGCTTATATCCCGTATCCAGGACTATTCTTGTTGAGCGGATAGTAATAGAAGAAAGGACCAGGATTTCAGCCAGGGATACAACCAGGATACCGGAAGGAAATCCGGATATTGCCCGGGTAATCAGCGCCAGTGGTAATATTCGCAGTGGTAGTGTGGACGTAGATGCGGAGAGGGGTGGAGTTTTAATCAGTGGTATCATTGATGCCAATGTTATTTATGTTGCTGCTTTGCCCCAACAGCCAGTGTATTTTGCCCCTGCTACCATCCGTTTCAGCTCTTTTTTAAGTTTTCCCCAGGTAAGAAGCAATATGCGGGCCTTTGCTGATATTGATATTGTCAGTATATCTGCCAGCCAGATTTCAGAACGGGAAATAAGTGTCAGGGCTACCCTGGATGTAAATATTCTGGTTACAGAACGGGTTCGTGTTCCCGTAATTACTGGGATTTCTGACCGGCCAGTAGAAGTACCCAGGCCAACTCCTCCCACAGGAGACGGCTACATCAGCTATGTGGTCAGAGCAGGTGATACACTCTTTATTATTGCCCAACGCTATGGTGTTTCAGTGGAGAGGCTTATTGCTATCAATAATATCAGTAATCCGGAAAACCTGCAGGTAGGCCAGACTATATTAATACCCCGTAATTAAAAAAGGCCAGGCATTTATAAATAGGAGAGTGGTTATAATAATGCTGAGGTGATATTCAGCATTATGCTAAAAAAATTAAAGATCCTTTATATTTTTATTCCCATTAGCCTTATCCTCTTTTATTTGCTGCAGGCTCCCCTTGCTTCCTTTCTATCTTCAGCACTGGCAATAATTCCTCTGGCTGCTTTGATGTCACATTTGACGGACCAGATACGCCATCAGTTGGGAAGCAGCTGGGGAGGTTTGATAAATATAAGTTTTGCAAATGCCACCGAATTAATTATCTCCCTTTTTGCAATTTATGATGGCTTGTTTAATGTAGTAAAAGCAAATATTACAGGCTCAATAATAATGAATTTACTTCTGGTATTGGGTCTGTCTTTTTTTCTGGGGGGATTAAAATACCAGCGCCAGGAGTTTGACAAATTACTGGCTATTACCAATAGTGTTATGCTAATGCTGGCTGTTATAGGCATGTTAATCCCCGCAATTTTTTATTATGGTTCGGCCAAAATAAAAACAGTAATTTTGGGCCGACTCAGTCTGGGAGTAGGCCTGGTATTATTTATCACCTATCTGGCCGGCTTATATTTTACCCTGATCTTTCATGAACAGGAAAAAGAAGAGGGGGAAGCAAAGAGAAAAGGGTCAGCAGCAGTGTCCGGGACAGGAAGGACAGGTCCAGAAAAGAATAAAAGAGGGGCCAAAAAATCCTGGCCCTATTCCAGCTCATTATGGAAGAAGATCCTTTTTTTATTTTTAACAACTATTCTGATTGCCCTGGAGGCCCATATTTTAATAAATTCCCTTTCAAGTGTCCAGGAGGTTTTTAAGATCTCTCCAGTCTTTATTGGTGTTATTATTCTACCCCTTATATCCAATATGGCGGAGAATCTGACAGCTATAAAAATGGCCCGGGAAAATAAGATAGACCTCAGTATTAGCATAGCAGTAGGCTCCAGTATCCAGGTGGCCTTATTTTTGGTTCCCCTTTTAATCTTTATCAGCCACTTAATCAAGCAGCCCATGAATATTTTATTTAATATCCTGGAGATTAGTAGTATCGGTTTATCAGTATTGGCCATTAATATAGTTTATTTACAGGGTAAATCCAATTGGTTTGAGGGTCTACAGCTAATTGCTGCCTATCTGATTATAGCCATTGCCTTTTACTTTGCCTGAAGCTATAAAGCTTTCCCCTTTCATGAAAGCTCTTTTCCTGGCTCAATATTTTTTCCCCTAATAAGCACTACGGACTGGTAATTTTAGTTTTTGCCCTGGATAAATCAGGTCACTGGTTAATTCATTGATCCGCTTGATCTCTGCCACAGAGACATTGAATCTCTGCCCTATCTTCCAGAGGGAATCACCCTTCCGCACAGTATAGATGAAATATGAATTATTGTAGCGGTCTGTTGAGGAATCTGATGGATCATCTTTGGGATATTCAATATTACCGGCCAGGCTTTGGCGGATGATTATTGGTGTTCCCACAGTGACCTTGTCATAGACTATTTCTACATCATGGTTATGCATCCGGACACAGCCCAGGGATACGGCCTGCCCTATTAAATGGGGTTGGTTTGTACCATGGATACCATGTTCATTCCAGGTAAATTGCATCCAGCGGCTTCCTAAAACTCCCCCTGGATTTTTGATTTTATTGAGCAATTTAAAATCACCGGTAGGGGTAGGTGTGGAGGGTTTACCAATGGCTACTGGAAAGATATGCTCTATCTGCTCATTATTTTTTAAGATCAGCCGCCGGCTACTCAATTCTATGTAAATTTTATAGGCCATAATAACACCCCCGGTATTTTATATAATCTAGTTTCAGTATATTCAATTCCTTTTAAAGATGTTAAATGCAGGTGGAAACAGGGATGGGATAAGATGGCAGGGCTGACATATAGAAGTAGATAATGATAAATGTTATAATAGAGGCACTGAATTATGTAATACAGGTCTTGTAATTGAGGAGGGTTTGAAATATAAAAATCCAGGCTTGAAATTCAAGAGGGTGGATTGTCAATATTGCCGTAAGGGGGTGAGCAGATGAAAAAAATATTTTTTGTAATAATTATAATAAGTTTCTTGCTGGGCTTCTCTTATTTTTCCCGGTACAAGCTCTTACTGGTTTCCAATAGCTACAATTATCGAGTAGAAGAACCAGGGGGAGGGGCAGAAGAAATAGAATTATTGACCTATAACATCCAGAGGGGTATTGGCCTGGATGGAAAACTGGATCTGGAGCGGACAGCCACTGTTATCAAGGAATCTGGAGCGGATATTATTGGTTTAAATGAAGTGGATTTCCGGACCACTAGAAGTGGCTTGATTAATCAGGCCAAATACCTGGCAGAAGCCCTGGAGATGAATTATGCTTATGGAGCAAGTATAAGTAATTATATTGGCAGCTATGGTAATGCCCTTCTTTCCAGATATCCGATAGTAGATGTGGAGAATTTTATCTTACCGGCACTGGAAGCCAGTGGAGGAGAAAAGCGTTCTTTATTGAAAGCCAGGCTAGAGTTATCCAGGGATAAGTCTATTATTATTCTGCTTACCCACCTTTCTTTAAACAGGGAAGAAAGGAGGGAACAGATCAGGTGGATTAACCAATACCTGGCAGAATTAAGGGAACCATTTATCTTGATGGGGGATTTCAATACAGAGGCCCAGGAAGTCCTGAAATATATCCAGGAGGAGAATAGTACTTTGGTATCTCTGGTTGATGGGGTTAAGACCTACCCGGTACCTGTTCCCATTAAAGGAATTGATCTTTATTTTTCTGATGAAAGGGTAAGGGTATTGGAGGCTGGTGCCCTGGAAAGCCCTGCCTCGGATCACCTGCCCCTCTATTTGAAAATTAAATTATCAGCAGAGAATAAGGCCTGAATAAGGCCTTATTTTAGTATAAGGGGGTTTATCCAGGGGCTATAATATACTGGGATTAAAAAACTACATAATGTTTATAATATATTTTATGATATTAAGTTTTAGCTGGACCGGAGGATGGTGAAGGTGTTTTGGCTGAAAAAAACAGGGGTTCTTTATTGCTAATCGGTGGTGCTGAAGATAAAGAAGGGGAAAGGAAAATCCTGAAGAGGTTTGCCTCTCTGGTTAAGGAGAGGGGTTCCTATCTCCTGGTATTGACTTCAGCTACCAGCAGGGCGGAGGAGGTAGGAAGGGAATATAGGGGAATATTTCAGGAATTGGGGATAGATAGGGTTAAGATCCTGGATATAGATAGCAGGACCAAGGCCATGTCCAGTACAAATGCCACATTACTGGAGGAAGCTGGGGGTATTTTCTTTACTGGCGGGGATCAGCTGAGAATTACCAGTTTTTTTGGTGGAACCAGGGTTTATGATGCACTGAAGAAGGCTTATGAAGGGGGAGCTGTTGTTGCCGGTACCAGTGCCGGGGCATCAGTGGTCAGTGAGATTATGATAGTGGGTGGAGAGGGAGATGACAGCCCCCATTTGAATAGTGTTCGTCTGGCTGCCGGTTTGGGTTTGCTGGAGGAGGTGGTTGTTGACCAGCATTTTGCCCAGAGGGGGAGAATGAATAGATTGCTCTTTGCTGTTGCCTATAACCCTCATATCCTGGGTATTGGTATTGATGAAGATACTGCCATTGAGTTTCAGGCTGAGGCCAGTTTTCTGGTCCATGGTAGTAGAACAGTTACAGTTATTGATGGTAGAGAAATAACTTATAGTAATATTTCAGAGCTGGAGGGGAATCAAGCCCTGGCTCTCTTGAATGTGAAGATTCATGTTATACCAGCAGGGTATGCCTATAACCTGGTAAAGAGAGAAGTGATTATTCCTTGAGTTTAATGGAGGTAAAGAATGAAGATTTTGTCCTATAGAGTATTACCAGGAATAAATGTTTATGCTTACTCACCTGTCCTGGAGGTAGAGATAGAGCTGGGTAGTTATGATCAGTTAGAGAGTAAGGAGCTTCCTGGTTTTAATGAAACTTTATTGGCCTATTTTCCAGGACTGGCTGACCATTATTGTTCCCTGGGGGTTAAAGGGGGATTTCTGCAAAGGTTAAAGGAAGGCACCTATCTTGGCCATATCCTTGAACATCTCTGCCTGGAGATCCAGGCCAGCCTGGACCAGGATGTTTATTATGGAAAGACTATCTGGCAGAAGGAATCCCGTTATAAGATAATTGTAGAGTATGAGGTAGAGGAGATCGGGATTTTTGCTTTCCAGTCTGCCTTCAGGATAATAAAAGAACTGATCTTAAAGAAAGAAATAGAGTTTACTGTCAAGATGATTCAAAAAGAAGGGGCAAGGATTTTGCGCAAATATGGCCTGGGCCCCAGTACCAGGGCTTTACTGGAGGCGGCAAAAGAGAGGAATATCCCCATTATCCCCCTGGACAAAAAGGCCAGCCTCTATCAATTAGGTTATGGGAAAAAACAGAAGAGGATTGGGGCTACTATTGCCTCTACTACTTCCTGTCTAGCTGTGGATATTGCCTGTAATAAGATCCAGACCAAAACCCTCCTGAAAGCAGGAGGTGTACCCGTTCCCCGGGGTTATGTGGTAGAAAAAATAGATCAATTAAAGGATTTGATTTATAAACTGGGAACTCCTTTAGCAGTAAAACCCTATAATTCCAATCATGGTAAAGGTGTTAGCCTGAATATTAAGAGCTGGTATGATCTAAAGGAGGCTTTTCAGAAGGCCAGAAAATATAGTGAACTGGTTCTTGTGGAGGAGTATATAGAGGGGAAAGATTATAGGTTATTGGTGGTAGGGGATAAATTGTGTGCAGCTGCAGAGAGGATTCCACCCCGGGTAATTGGTGACGGACAAAGCACTATCAGAGACCTGATTAATATTATCAACAAGTCTCCTGAACGGGGGGAGGGTCATGAGAAAAGATTAACCTCTATCAAGATAGATGAGATGGTCAAAAAGTGTCTTCAGGAACAGGGTCTGGATCTGGATAGGGTGCCTGGGAAAGGAGAACTGATTTATCTTAGATATAATGGTAACCTAAGTACAGGGGGGACAGCAAGGGATGTCACTGATGAGGTCCACCCTGAAAATGCCAGTTTAGCCGTCAGGGCAGCCCGGATAATTGGCCTGGATATTGCCGGAATTGACATTATTGCCAGAGATATCCGGGTACCCCTTAGCCAGCAAAAAGGGGCTGTAATTGAAGTGAATGCAGCTCCAGGAATAAGAATGCACCATTACCCCCAGGAGGGTAAGGCCCGGGATGTGGCTGGAGCCATCCTTGATTATCTCTTCCCGGAGGATGAGGGGAGAATACCTGTCATCGCAGTAACGGGGACCAATGGTAAGACAAGTACCTGCCGTTTAATGGCTAAAATCTTCCGCCAGGTATATGATAATGTAGGTTTAACCATAAGTGGAGGAACCTATATAAATGATTCCTGTATCAGGCCGGGTGATAATACAGGGCCAGTCAGTGCCAGAAGTCTTTTGCAGGAAGCAATAGTGGATATAGCTATTCTGGAGACAGCCCGGGGAGGGATTCGGCGGAAAGGCCTGGCTTATGATGAAAGTGATATTGGTATTATCTTAAATATCTCCGAGGATCACCTGGGGGTAGATGGTATTGAAAGCCTGGAGGAGCTGGCTGATATAAAAGCCCTGGTTATTGAAACTGTAAAAAAAGACGGGGCCTGTATTTTAAATGCAGATGATCCCCTGGTAGTCAGCCTGGCCAGGAAGGCCAGGGGCCAGCTTGTCTATTTTTCCAGCAAGGGTAATAATCTATTAATTAACTCTCATTGCAGCCAGGGAGGTAAGGCAGTCTATCTGGAAGACAATTCGATTATCTATCAGGAGGGTGATAAGAAAGAGCTTATCCTGGAGGATATCAGGGAGGTTCCCTTTACTTACGGGGGATTGGCTACCCACAATATAGAGAATATCCTGGCTGCAACAGCAGCAGCCTTATCTTTTCCTGTGGAAGCAGAAGTCATCAGAAAAGGATTATTGGCTTTTGGCCATAGCAGGAAGGATAATCCTGGCCGCTTGAATATTTTTGAGGGCCATGATTTGAAGGTTATCCTGGATTATGGCCATAATCCGGCAGGCTTTAGAGAGGTTTTCAAATTCATGAAAAAATTAAAGGGGAAGAGGCTGGTTGGTGTAGTGGGGGTACCTGGTGACAGGAAGGATGATTTGATCATCAAGGCCGGCGAGGTCTGTGGCAGGTATCTGGATCAGGTATATATAAAGGAAGACAGGGATTTACGGGGCAGAAAGGCGGGGGAAGTGGCTGCCTTAATTCAAAAAGGCTTAGAGAGGGTTGCCTTTGGGGGTTTCTATAAATTTATTGCAGATGAGAAGGAAGCCCTGAAGGAAGCCCTGGCCAATGCTTTGCCGGGGGATATAGTGGTCTGTTTTTATGAAGAGGAGCCGGAAAGGCTGGTTCAGATAATCCAGCAGGGAATAATTGAGTTTGAAACCAGGGAAGTCTTTGTGGAGGGAGGCCAGGAGGAGCTTTATTTAATTAAAAGGTGATGTTATAATAATAGCTGGGGAGGTTTTTAAGATGGATTCAATAATTGTTCCTGCTCCAGCTAAAATTAACCTGGCCTTGAAGATTAAAGGGCTCAGGACTGATGGCTTTCATGAGGTGGAGCTGATTATGCAAAGTATTAGCCTTCATGACCGGATCGAGATCAGGAAAAACAAGGGGGGTATTAGCATCAAGACCAGTGATTCCTCACTGCCAATAGACAGGGCTAATCTGGCTTATAGGGCAGCAGAGGAAATTCTGGCTTATGCTAATTTATCAGCCGGTGTAGACATATACATAGAAAAGAATATACCGGTAGCAGGGGGCCTGGCCGGAGGGAGTACTGATGCTGCTGCAGTATTGATGGGTATCAATAAACTTTTTGACCTTTCCCTGGCTGAGGAAGTCCTGCAGGACCTGGCTGCAAAGCTGGGCTCTGATGTGCCCTTTTGCCTCCATGGCGGAACAGCCTTTGCCTATGGCCGGGGGGAGAAGATCAGGCAGCTGCCGGATATAGAGAGGCTGGATTTACTGATAATAAACCCTGGTATCCCTATCAGTACGCCCTGGGCTTATGCCCAATATGATAGACTGGGGAAGGATAGTTCCATTCCGGTGGAGAAGCTGCTTAAGCATATAGAAACTGGCCAGGAGATTAGCTGGCAGGAAGGCTGGGCTAATGATCTGGAAGAGGTGGTCCTGGAAGAATATCAGGAATTGGCCCTGATAAAGGAAAGATTAAAGGGGCTGGGGGTTCCCTTTGTCCTGATGTCTGGTAGTGGGTCTACCGTTTTTGCTGTTCTTGAAAACCAGGAACAGGGAGAGAGAATCAGGGCAGCCTGGCCAGAAAAAAAGGATTTTATAATTTCTGCCTGGACTGTAAAAAAGGATTTTCCGGAATTGTGGTGAAATAAAGATAAATATAGAGATAGAAAATATGTATAAAAATTTATTTGAGCCTGTGTGGGAGGTTGGAAGATGAACCTGGATGTGATAATCCTGGCCGGAGCACCTAATAATGGACCATTGAAAAAGATATCTGGTACAGAACATGAAGCCTTAATCAAAATTGACCAGATACCAATGGTGGAATACGTGCTGAAGGCTGTTAATCAGGCAGAATATACGGGCAGAGTGGTAGTAGTAGGTCCTAAAAAAGAAATGGAAGAAGCCATCCAGGAGAAGGCAGATCTCTTTGTTGAGGCTGCTTATACTCTAGAGGATAATATTCTAAGAGGCATATCTGCTTTAGAGAAGAGAAGTGATTATCTCCTCATAATGACTTCGGATATTCCTTTAATTACAGCAGAAGCTATAGACAAGTACGTTGAGGCCTGTTTGCAGGATGGTAAGGCCGATCTCTATTATCCAATTATACCTAAAGAGCGGAATCTGGAGAAATTCCCTACTTCCAGAAGGACTTATTTTCAGCTGGCTGAAGGTATTTTTACCGGTGGCAATATGGTTATAGTTAAGCCGGACATCTTTACGGGTAATAGGGATCTCCTGGAAAAGGTAATTGCCTGGCGCAAAAAACCCTGGAAATTAAGTAGATTACTGGGAATTAAATTTATCTTCAGGTTCGTTACCGGGAACCTATCTATTGTAGAAATTGAAGACAAGGTGGCAAAGATAACCGGTTATAAGGGGCATTTTATGATTACGGAGGATGCAGAAATCGGTTTTGATGTTGATAAACCCAGTGATCTGGAAATCATGATGAATACATTAATTTCATAAAAAGAAAATCCTGCTAAGGCAGGATTCTTTTTATCAGGTCTTCTCTTAATTGATCTATTTTGGTAAAATTTATAGCACTGCTATAGTGTTTTTCCAATTCATCATAATGACTTCTGGCTTTTCGCAGGAAATAGTAAACCCGTTTCATCAGGTCTTCATAGGTTTTTTCTGCATCAAGAATTTCTCCATTAAATTTCCTGATATGATTCAGATCAATGGTTTCCCCCAGGTTGACTATGGTATCACTTGTTTTTATTCCTTCCAGGTAATGGGGTGGAGTCCCCACCAGGAGGGCAGTATCCAGTTCGGGGATTATGGCCCCATCCAGGTGGTCAGGTTCCAGGGGGCAATGTAAATAGAGAATAAAATAACCGTATTTAGCAGCTTCCTGGCAAAAACTTTCTATTAACCTGGATTTTCCTGTTCCTGGATTGCCCTTGATGATAATCCGTTGATTATATTCTTCACTGAGGTTTTCCAGATAATTAACAGGCCCTGTGGGAGTAATGGCACTACCAAACAAATGCCTTTCCTGACCAGGCTTAAAATCAGCTTTCCTTAGATTTTTCTTAATCAGCTGATGGACCAACCGGTGGTATTTTTCCTTATTCTGGCTGGCCTGGTAGTATTTTTTCCAATGCAGATAAACGATTTTTGCTGCCTTTAGAAAACTATATGCATCCTGGAAGTGCTGGCGGACTGCTTCCCTTAAGAGGATGATTTCTTCCCTGTTTTTTTGCAGGCTATCTTTATCCAGGAATTCATCTAAATTAATTATTTCCTCAACTACTCCTGGCAAGGCTGGATCAATAGCATGGGGGGTGGTGCCATCAAAAAAGGCAAGCTTTAATTGGGGAATAAGCAGGCCATCCAGGGAATCTTTATCAGAAGCACACCAATGAAATTCTACATCTAAATCTATTTTTATTAGGTCAGCGGCAATTCTTTTCATAAAAGTAGATTTTCCTGTCCCGGGTCCACCTTTGAGAATAAAAACCTTATCTGCCTGATAAGGAAGGTAGTGAAAAAAAGAGTAAAAACCTTCTGGCGTGTTTCCTCCAGCAAAGAAGTTTTTGATCCTACCCAAGATTAATTCACCCCTTCTCTCTTTATATTATATTAATATGTATGTAAAATAAAAATATAAGTATGGTAAGCAGAATTACTTTCCTAAGTCTTGCTAAAAAGTTCTTCGAGGTATATAATGTAAAAAATATAAAGTTTCTAATAATGGGGGGATAATAGTGAAGACTATTAAAAGAGAGTTAAGGGACTTGCGTTTCAATAACCTCTCTGTCCGTGCTTTATCCTATCTGGCCTTATTTACTGCCATGGTTGCCCTGGCTACATATTTTATCAAGATTCCCGGGGCAAATACATCCTATTATAATCTGGGAGAAGCCTTTATCTTTATGATTGCTCTGGTATTTGGGCCAAAGGCAGGCTTAATTGCCGCTGCTTTAGGTTCTTCCCTGGTAGATCTGGTCCTGGCACCTATCTGGGTACCCTTTACCTTTGTCATCAAAGGAGTAGAAGGCTGGGTAGTAGGCAAGTTGGCAGAGAAAGCCAGTCTCTCCGGGCAGATTGTAGCAGTAATTATTGGTGGCCATATCATGATTCTCGGTTATGCTATTGCGGTCTGGATTTTGTATGGGTGGCCAGCTGTCTTGCCAGAAATAGTGGGTAATTATGGCCAGGTGGGAGTAGGTGCTCTTATTGCTTTACCATTAGCCAGAACCATTGATAATATCTTAAAATAAGGGAGATAGTTAAAGTAGGGGAAGGGATAAATAATGAAAATAGGAAAAATACCTGGAAAAAAATTAGAAGAGATTATTTTAAATAAAATCAGTTTTAAGAGAGATGATGTGCTTTTACATGCTGGCTTAGGAGAGGATAGTGCAGTAGTAGATCTTCAAGGTGGTTTACTGGCTATTTCTTCTGATCCTATTACAGGGACTGCGCAGAATGCAGGTTATCTGGCTGTCCATGTTGCCTGTAATGACCTGGCAGCTGTTGGTGCAGAACCTATAGGTATACAGGTTATATTATTACTACCAGCAAATATTGAGGAGGCAGAAATTACTCAATTGATGCAGGAGATTATAGAGACTGCTGCCAGCATAGGGGTTGAGGTGCTGGGTGGCCATACAGAAATCCTCTCCCTGGTCAGTAAACCTATAGTCTGTATTACTGCTGTTGGCAGGATAAAAAATAATAACTATGTTAGTTCCAGTGCTTCACTTCCTGGTGATGATATTCTAATAACTAAGGGTGTTGGTATAGAAGGGACTTATATCCTGGCTAATGATTATCCTGATTTATTGAAAGAAAAGGGGATTTCTCAAGCTACTATAGATAAAGCCTTAAAATATAAAGACAAGATCAGTGTTCTCAAGGAAGGCCTGCTGGCAGCCGAATATGGTGTCCACGCCATGCATGATGTTACAGAGGGTGGTTTATACGGTGCCCTGGAAGAACTAAGCCAGGCGGCTAATGTTGGTTTTGAACTTTACCTGGACCAATTGCCAGTAAGTCAAGAAACCAGAGAAATAACACAAGCCCTGGGGATAGATCCTGCAGGCTTGATTTCTTCCGGTTCTTTATTGATTACTGTTCCCGAGGGGGATGAGTTAATCAGGATTTTACAGGAAGAAGGGATCTTTGCCAGTAAGATAGGAGTAATAACTAAAGGGGATAAATCAATAATCCGCCAGGGTAAAAAGGAAGTTTTTTACTGGTCAAATAAGGATGAATTGTGGCGGTTGATGGAGTAATTTCCTTTTTTTTCTTGACTTTTACCTGTATACTGGTTATAATTTTAATAAAAACATACATAAGGTGGTGGACAAATTGAATATTACTGAGGTCAGGATTTTTTTGACAACTCAGCCAGGACCCACAAAAGCCTTTGCCAGTGTTACTTTTGACGATGCTTTTGTGGTTAAGGATTTGAGAGTGGTGGATGGCAAGAAAGGCTTATTTGTATCTATGCCGGCCCGGAAAGATAAAAACGGGGAATATAGGGATATTTGCCATCCAATTAATACAGATACCCGGAACCTTATTCATGAAGCAGTTATAAAGAAATATCAGGAAGAGATTGCATAAATACATAAAATAGGGGCAGCGACTGGATCAGTCACTGCCTTTTTATATTCCTGGAGGGACTATTCTTTTTCTTTACTCTTTATTCTTGACATTTTACCCTAACTTTGTTATACTTCTATGGATTAAAGCTAAGATTAAGGGGACTCTAGATGAAACCATATGTAATGGCAGAGGATTTATATCAACATAAATTAGCGGTAGTTCTTGGCCGGGGAAAGCGTTTAAACAAGTTACTCCGGCATTATCCTACAGAGAAAAAGTTTAAAGCTGCCTCTATAGAGGAAATAGCTAATATTATCGGGATTAAGAACCGCAACTCCGCTGTTTTGCAGAAATTAAAAAAACTGGATATAGTTTATGATAAAATGGTTACTTTTATAGTAGATCCAGGTTGGAGCAGGAAACCGCGGGCCCGTAGAATTATGGGTATAGATACAGAGTATTTAAAAAGCAGCCTGGATTCTATCCAATATGTTATTATGGATGGTATGGACCACCTTAGTTCTGGTATAATATTTACAAACAATTCGATAGCAAAGGCCACCAGTATTAGTGAAGGAATTAATTTACTGCGCTGGGTCATTGAAGATTACCAACCAGAATTGATAGTTGGCCATAATTTTAACTCTGATATATCTATCCTGGAAGCTGCATATGGAGATGAATTGCCAGAACTCTATTTTTATGATGATACCATGGAATTAATGGCCAATAGCAATCTGGCCAATATCCTTGGCAGTTCCAGTCTAAATTTAGCAGTACATAAATTGTTTGATGCTGATGTCATCGGTTTATTTAATGCTTATCATGATCTGGATTTACTGGTAGAGTATGGGATTAAAGATGCCTTATATCCAATTTACTTAAGATATTATATATTAAATGGGGAATTACCGGAAATTAATTTCACCCTGAAACCGGAAAAAATTGTACAGGAAGAAAACCGTCAATATTTAAAACAACAAGATGGTTTCCATATAAAACTCCAGGGACGGGGGGGTTAATGATTAAGATGAATAATGTCTTGACAATTATTCTGGCTGCCGGCCAGGGTACCAGGATGAAATCTGACCGGGTAAAAGTCCTTCACCATGTAGCCGGAAGACCTATGCTCCATTATGTGGTTGATAATGCAGGCAGTTTTAGTTCCAGTATTGTCCTGATTATCGGCCGGCAGGGTGAAATGGTCCGGGAAAGTTTGGCTGGAAAGCCCAATTTGAAGTTTATTGTCCAGGAAGAACAGTTGGGAACAGGCCATGCTGTAATCCAGGCCAGGGAAGAGATCTTGAAACATAGTGGACCGGTTTTAGTCTTATATGGGGATACTCCCCTTTTAAGAGAAGAAACCTTAAGGAATTTAATTAAAATACATGAGGAAAAGCAGGCTGCCTCTACAGTGCTTACTACCAGGCTGGAAGACCCGACAGGATATGGGAGAATTATCAGGGATAAAGCAGGTAATCTAGTGAGAATTGTTGAGGAAAGGGATGCCGGTGCCGAAGAAAAGGCCATCCGGGAGATCAACAGCGGGGTCTGCTGTTTTGATAGTAGTTTGCTTCTGGAAGCCCTGGCTAATCTAGATAATAAAAATGCCCAGGGGGAATATTATCTTACAGATACCATTGCCTATTTAAATGACCAGGGGAAAAAGGTTCTTCCCTACCTGATTGAGGATTATCAGGAAATAATAGGAATAAATGACCGGAAGAATCTGGCCAGGGCAGAGCGGATTATCCGGGACAGGATTAATGAAAAACACCTGGAAAATGGTGTGACTATGATTGATCCAGCAACGATCTATATAGACAGTGAAGTAGAGATTGGCCAGGATACCCTTATATACCCCTTTACCTATATAGAAGGAAAGACCAGTATTGGTAAGAATAGTATTATCGGTAGCCACTGTCGAATAAAAGACTCAAAAATAGGAGAAGCTGTTAATATAATGGATCATTCTATCATCCTGGATAGCCAAATTGGTGCCTATAGTCAGATTGGTCCTTTTGCCCATATTCGGCCAGGTTGCCTACTGGAAACAGAAACCAAAATAGGGGGCTTTGTGGAAATAAAAAACACCACTGTAGGCCAGGGAACAAAGATACCCCATTTAAGTTATGTAGGTGATGCCAGCATTGGTCAGGAGACTAATGTTGGTGCTGGTACTATCTTTGCCAATTATGATGGTGAGAAGAAGCACCAGACTATAGTAGGCGATAAGGTCTTTATTGGAAGTAATACAACTCTGGTTTCTCCAGTGAAGATTGGTGATGAGGGAAAAACCGGGGCAGGCTCAGTAGTTACCAGAGATGTACCGGAAAAAACTACAGTAGTTGGAGTACCTGCCAGGAAATTTGTCAGGAAAGAGAGGTAAGGTAGGGCATTGATATCTACATATAGTGATCGCTTAAAGATTATTGCTGGCAACTGTCATCCTAAATTAGCACAGGATATCTGTGATTATTTAGGAACAAGTCTCGTTAGTACAGAGATATGTAGGTTTGTGGATGGTGAGATTGGGGTTAATATTGATGAAACAGTAAGAGGGGCAGATGTGTTTGTAGTACAACCTACCAGTCCACCAGTCAACGAGAATATCATGGAATTATTAGTACTGATTGATGCTTTAAGAAGGGCTTCAGCCAGGAGAATCACTGCTGTAGTTCCTTACTATGGTTATGCCAGGCAGGATAGGAAGGCCTCACCCAGGGATCCGATAACTGCCAAATTAGTGGCAAATTTGATAACAACTGCCGGGGCCAGAAGGCTACTGGCTGTGGATTTTCATGCTCCTCAAATCCAGGGCTTTTTTGATATTCCTGTAGATCATCTCTATGCAGCCCCAATTATGGTGGATTATTTTAAAGAAAAAAACCTGGAAAATACTATTGCTGTTGCTCCAGATGTGGGAGCGGTAAAAAGGGTTCGTTCCTTTGCTGAATCACTGGACATACCCCTGGCTATTGTAGATAAAAGAAGGCCAAGGGCAAATGTAGCAGAGGTAAAGAATGTTATAGGGGATGTAGAGGGAAAAAATGTTATCTTACTGGATGATATTATTGACACTGCCGGGACTATTACTGAAGCAGCCAGGGTACTAAAGGAAAAGGGAGCTCAGGATGTTTATGTCTGTGCTTCCCATGGTTTATTTTCTGGACCAGCTATAGAGAGACTAAAGGCAGCCCCCATAACTGAATTAATAATTACAGATACTATTCCTCAAAATGAGGATTATGGTATGGATAATTTAACGGTTCTTTCAGTAGCCCCCTTGTTGGGAGAAGCTATTGACCGGATATTCAGGGATTTATCAGTAAGTGTTTTGTTTAGGTAAAGAAAATCGGTTAATTGCTTGCTGATTTTAAAAGGGGATGGTATAATATTTGGGTAGAAATTTATTATTCGCCACAGGCAAATAATATACCTGGATATATTGATCCTTAAAAGCAAAGAATTAGAAGGAGAGGATTACTATGGAAAAAATCAAATTAGCGGCACAGGTTAGAGAGAAAACAGGAAAAGGTGTTGCCCGTAAACTGAGACAAAGTGGTTTAGTGCCAGCTGTAATATATGGTAAAGGAAAGGATCCACAGGCCTTAGTAGTTGACCCACAGGAAGTAAAAAACTATCTGGCCGGAAATGTTATTTTTGATCTTGATATAGAGGGTCTTGGCACTATGCCAGCGATGATCAAGGATATACAAAAAGATGTAATCAGTGGAGATTTAAAACATGTAGATTTCCTACATATTTCTATGGATGAAAAGGTTACTGTTTCTGTACCAGTAGTACTGGTTGGAGATGCTCCAGGTGTACAGGAAGGCGGAGTAATACAACAACTGCTCTGGGAGCTGGAGGTAGAATGTTTACCTTTAGAGATTCCAGAATCTTTTGAAGTAGATGTTAGCAATCTTGGTGTTGGAGAATCCCTGAGTGTCAGTAATCTCCAGGTACCTGAAGGAATTACTATCCTGACCTCCGAAGAAGAAACTATTGTAACTATAGCTGTTCCAACAACAGCAGCAGAAAATGAAGAAAGTGAAGGAGAAATTACTGAACCAGAGGTAATTGGTGAAGATAAAGAAGAAACAGAAGAATAAATTTGTCCAGTATAGCGTAATCCTTTTCCGGATTACGCTTTCCGTCTAGCATGGGGGAATTAATATGTTTTTGATTGTAGGTCTGGGTAATCCAGGACCCAAATACAGGATGACCAGACATAATATAGGCTTTATGGCTATCCATAAACTGGCAGAGCTTTTTAATATAAAGGCCACTACCACAAAATTTCAGGCAATTTTAGGGGAGGGAAGTATTGCCGGTAATAAGGTTATATTAGCCCAACCGATCACATATATGAATAATAGTGGCCTTGCAGTACGGCAACTTGTAGACTATTATAAGATAGAAAGAGATAGGCTGATTGTTATTTATGATGATCTGGATCTACCAACAGGAAAAGTCCGAATTAAGAAAAAGGGCAGTTCCGGAGGCCATAAAGGGATGGCCTCCATCATAGAATGCCTGGGAACTGTAGAAGTGCCCCGCATCAGGATTGGCATTGATTCCCCTCCAGAGGACTTTCCCGTTATTGAATATGTCCTGGGGCATTTTACAGCTGAGGAAAGGCCTGTTATTGAAGAGGCCCTCAATGAGATAAGCCTGGTCATAGAGGAAATTATAGAAAATGGTTTTCAGAAGGCCATGAACAGGTTTAATTAAGCATAATAATACTATAAACAGGAAAAATTATGATTAATTTAAACAAAAATGAAAAATAAGAGGATAAAATATTAAGAGGCCCGTGTATTTTGCAGGGGTCCTTTCGGCATTTATATGAAAGGAAATAAGATAATGAAGTTTAATGAAATACTAAGCCCTTCAAAATTAATAGAAGCTGTTTCCAGACAAATAAAGAAAAAAAACAGCCTGGTAATAAATGGCCTGGATAATTCCTCTCTGATCTACTATCTTGCTAATCTTTTTGGGGAACTGGACCAACCCTTTTTATTAATAGCCCATGATAACTACCATTTAATGAACTACTATGAAGATTTAATCAGGTTAGTGGATAAAGAAGATATCTTACTTTATCCAGAGATAGAGATTTTACCCCATGAACAGATTGCCCCTGATCCTACAGAACTTAGTGAGCGTCTGGCTGTCCTGGAGGAACTGCTTTTTAAGCCAGAAGAGAAGAAGGTTATCCTGGTAACTATCAGGACCTTGCTGCGCCGGATGATGCCAGTGGATTTGTTTCGCAAGTATTCTCTGGCTTTAAAAGTTGGTCTGGAGTTGGATTTAACAGAATTGACAGAATTCCTCTCTATTGCGGGTTATGAGAGGGTCCATATGGTAGAGGAAGAAAGACAATTCAGTCTGCGGGGCGGAATTCTTGATATCTATACCATTTCCAGGGATTACCCGGTAAGAATAGAATTTTTCGGTGATGAGATAGATTCTATCCGGGAATTTGATCCCGCTACCCAGCGGTCCAGGGATAATCTCCAGGAGCTGATCATCTCTTCAGCCAGGGAAATAATCCTTTCTGACAGAGAAATACAAGCTGCTCTGGAGGATATCCAGAGGGATTCTTTGCAAACTGTAAACCTATTACGGGAAAAGGGCAATGAAGAAGAGGCCAGGTATTTACAGGATAAAATGGAGGAAATATTGATCCATTTGCAGGAAGCAGGGGAGTTTCCCGGTTATGAGCAGTTCTTGCCCTACTATTACCAGCAGCTGGATACTTTCCTGGATTATTTACCAGGGAATACTTTATTAATTCTGGATCAGGCTAATAAGGTATGGCATAATGCAGAAAAATATGAGGAAGAGCTGGCTGAAACCTATCTTTCTTTACTTGAACAGGGTAGTGTTCTACAGAATTACCTGGATAATTTTCAGACAACCCTGGAATTGTATGAAAAGATAAGGACATATACAAATCTTTATATATATTCCCACAAACAGGAGCAAGTTTTCGGGGAAAGGCTGCCAGAAATAGATCTAAAGGTAGTTGTGGTAGAATCTTTTAATGGCAAGCTAGAATTACTGGCCCATAGACTTAGGGAATTAATTAAGGAAAAATACCAGGTAATAATAACCCTGAATTCTGCCACTAAGGCCAGGAGGGTTGCTGAATTTTTACAGGAAGAAGGGTTGCCGGCTATATATAGTGACAGTATCTGTGGGAGAGAAAATATTATTGTTAAAGCAGGCAGTTTGGCAGAAGGTTTTATTTTTGAAGACCTTAAATTAGTGGTTTATACAGAAAAAGAGGTCTTTGGCCGCCAGCAGAAAAAGAAGAGAAGGAAAAAAAATGTAGAGGAAGGCCTGAAGATCTCAAGCCTGGAAGAATTAAAGGTTGGGGATTATGTAGTACATGAGAACCATGGTATAGGTAAATATCTTGGTGTACAGACAATGGAGATCCAGGGGAAACATCAGGATTATTTAGTCCTTAAATATGCTGGAGAAGACAGGCTCTATGTCCCCACTGACCAGATTGATCTGGTCCAGAAGTATATTGGGGCTGATGAGGAGACCCCCAAACTATATAAACTTGGTGGCAGTGACTGGAAAAGGGTCAAGCAAAAGGTTAAACAATCAGTCAAAGAGATGGCTTTTGGCTTACTGGAATTATATGCCGAAAGGGAAACCATTGAAGGTTATGCCTTTTCCCGGGATACGGTCTGGCAACAGGAATTTGAGGAGGCCTTTCCTTATGAAGAAACTCCTGATCAGCTGAAGGCTATTGAAGATGTCAAAAAGGATATGGAATCAAACCTGCCTATGGACCGCCTGCTCTGTGGAGATGTAGGGTATGGTAAAACAGAAGTAGCTATCAGGGCTGCCTTTAAAGCCGTCATGGATGGTAAACAGGCTGCTGTCCTGGTTCCAACAACCATTCTTGCCCAACAACACTATAATACCTTCAGGGACAGAATGAATAATTATCCCATAAATATTGCCATGATCAGTAGATTCAGGACACCCCGGGAGCAAAAGGAAATTATCAAGAAACTGGCTACAGGGGAAATTGATATAGTAATCGGAACTCATCGCCTCTTATCTGATGATATTATCTTTGATGACCTGGGTTTATTGATCATTGATGAAGAGCAGAGATTTGGTGTGACCCATAAAGAAAAATTGAAGAATATAAAACGTAATGTTGATGTCCTGACTATGACAGCCACCCCAATACCCCGTACCCTGCATATGGCCCTGGTTGGGGTTAGAGATATGAGTGTTATTGAGACTCCGCCAGAAAATCGTTATCCCATTAGGACCTATATCTGGGAATTTAACCCGGAATTGATTCGGGATGCCATCCGGAGGGAGATGGCCAGGGGAGGGCAAATCTATTTTGTTCATAACCGGGTGGAAGATATTGAGAGAATAGCGGATTTTATCAGGAAATTGGTGCCTGACTGTAAAGTGGTAGTAGCCCATGGCCAGATGAGTGAACGGAAATTAGAAAGAATAATGCTGGATTTCTACCAAAAGGAATATGATCTTTTGGTCTGTACTACCATTATTGAGACGGGCCTGGATCTGGCCTCTGTCAATACCATAATTATCAATAGGGCTGAGCAAATGGGCCTGGCCCAGTTATACCAATTAAGAGGCCGGGTAGGCCGTTCTGATAAAATTGCCTATGCCTACTTATTATATGGTAAGAACCGAATTCTACCAGAGGTGGCAGAAAAGAGGTTGAAAGCTATCAAAGAGTTTACCAATCTTGGTTCTGGTTTTAAGATTGCCATGCGGGATCTGGAAATCCGGGGAGCCGGGAATTTATTGGGGCCGGAACAGCATGGCCACATTGCTGCAGTAGGTTTTTCTCTTTATTGTAAACTATTAGACAATGCCATCAAGGAATTACAGGGCAAAAAATTTGAAAGGGATGAAGAGGTTGAGATTAAACTCAATATAGATGCCTATATACCTGATGAATATATTGGCCACTCACAACAAAAGATTGAATTCTATAAAAAGATTAGCAAATTAAAAGAAGAGGAGGATTTTCTTGATCTTGTTGATGAACTGATCGACAGATTTGGAGAACCGCCGCTTGAAGTAATGAACCTCATCAAGGTTAGCCAGATCCGTGCTATAGCTATAAAAGTAGGTATAAATATGATCTACGAGAAAAGAGGCTATATTTATTGTAAATTTGTGGATCAGAATAAACTAAATAGAGAAGCCATCATTGCTTTAATAGAAAAATATCCAGGTAACTTAAGAATAAAAACCGGGAAGGAAACAGAAATAGGAGTCAAAACCAATCAACTGGAAGTGCTGGAAAAAATCTTAACTGAATATCATGGTTTTTCTCTTTCCAGCCAATAAAAAAGCCCTTCAAACCAGGAACCTTTTTCTCTTTGGAGTTAAAGCTAATATTTGTTAATGAAGGTATAAATTTGGCTTCCATGGGTAAAGATATCAATACAGCCAAATTTAATTAATTTAAGAAGCTGTAGATAACTCCAAGGGAGGTGAAGGCTGGGTTTGCCCGGCGTAAGATATGAAAGCAACAGGCATTGTCAGAAGAATTGATGATCTGGGCAGGGTTGTCATACCAAAAGAAATAAGAAGAACCATGAGGATCAGAGAAGGAGAACCCCTGGAGATATTTGTAGACAGGGAAGGGGAAGTGATTCTAAAAAAATATTCTCCCATTGGCGAGTTGACAGAGTTTGCTCAGGAGTATGCTGATGCTTTGGCAGAAGAAACTGATACAGCAGTCTTTGTTTTGGACCGGGATCTTATAATAGCTGTATCTGGTGCTCCAAGGAAGTTATTTATGGACAAGCCTATCAGTGCTGAAGCAGAAAAAGCCATGGAAGATAGAAGAGCAAAAATTATAAATGGGCAGGGAGCAAATGCTTTTTGTCAGGGTGTGGGGGAAGTTGATGGTTATTCCCTCCATTCATCAGTGCTGGCTCCTATAATTGTAGAAGGAGATCCTATTGGGGTAGTTGTAATGAGCAGTAAGGAAGAAGGGAAAGATGTAGGAGAAGTAGAGCTTAAGTTAGCTGCAACTGCTGCTTCCTTCCTGGCTAAACAGATGGAGCAATAAAGATAAACAATACTTATCCCCCCTTCAGGGGGGGTTCAGCAAATATAAAAACTGACTTATATAAGGGGTTATAACAGGATACATTATTTGTTTTATTAAGGATAAGCTAGAAGATAGCCTGATAAGTAAGTAAAAACTATGATGAAAGGGCGGAAGAATTTATGACTGGGGAGAAAAGAAGGAGTTTTATTGAGGGGGCAGCTATCTTAACGGCAGCAGGACTGTTTGCTAAAGCACTGGGTTCTATTTACAGGGTTTTTTTGACCAGGATAATTGGAACAGAAGGCATAGGCCTTTATCAGGTGGCTTATCCTATTTATACTACTTTATTGGTAGTGTCTCGGTCGGGAATTCCTATCGCCCTGGCTAAATTAATTTCTGAAAAGATTTCCAGAGGGGAAAGAAAGGCAGCTTTTCAAATCTTTAAAGTCAGCCGTTATCTATCATTTTTTCTCGGCCTCTTTTTCTCCTTATTGATGATTGTATTGGCCAAACCCTTAACGGTTATCTTCAAATGGGGACCTGATGCTTATTATCCGGTCCTGGCTATAGCTCCGGCTATTTTCTTTGTTTCTATAATGGCCACTTATCGTGGTTTTTTTCAGGGCCTCCAGGATATGGTTCCTACTGCCTTGTCCCAGATAATAGAACAATTTGTTAGAATGCTTACGATGATCTCTCTGGCCTATATCCTGGTCAGGCATAGCCTTAGCCTGGCTGCAGCAGGAGCAACTTTTGGTGCAGTTACTGGTTCTATTGCTGGACTTTTTATATTAATTTTTATATACTATAAAAGAAGAAAAAAAATCTGGTCTTTTGTCAGGGAAGACCAGGCTTCTTATCCGGATATAAGCGAGACCAGGGAGATTATAAAAGAGATTGCTTCCTTAGCCATTCCTATAACCCTTGGGGCTCTGGTACAACCCTTGATGAATTTAGTAGATTCAATTATTGTCCCCATGCGTTTGCAGGCAGGTAATATTGCCGGCGAACATATGGCTTTGTTTGGAGAATTGTCAGGGGTGGCCATGACACTGGTTAATTTTCCCACCATTATTACAGCCTCTTTAGCTACCAGTTTAGTCCCTTCTATTGCCGAAGCCTATGCTCTGCGGGAAGATTTACTTATTAAAAGGAGAACACAGACGGGGCTGCGTTTGACTATTTTAATCAGTTTACCGGCAGCAGTAGGCCTCTATGTCCTGGCAGAACCTTTGACAACGATTATTTTTGCTGTGCCAACGGCAGCAAGGATATTAAGGATTACTGCCTGGAGTGTAGTATTTATCGGTTTACAGGAAACCAGTTCGGCTATCCTTAATGGGATGGGCAGAACCAGGATACCAGCCAGGAATCTTTTTGTTGGTGCACTTGTAAATGCCTTTTTCAATTATACACTGACAGCTAATCCCCGTTTTGGTATAAGGGGAGCTGCCTTTGGTACAGTATTTGGTTTTGCTGTAGCAGCTTTATTAAACTTAATCTATGTGAAAAGGTATACTGAATTTAAAATTGATATAAGAGCTTTAGTATTTAAGCCAGCAATAGCTGTTACGATAATGGGAATTGCAGTAAAACAGGCTTTTGCTATCCTGAATACTCTTTTTAGCCTCTTTACTGCTTATCATTATGTGATAGCAACCTTCCTGGCAGTTCTCGTAGGAATTGTAGCTTATGTTCTGCTTTTGTTCATTACCAGAGAGATTAAATATAATGATTTATTAATGATACCGGGAGTAGGCGAAAAAATAGCCAGGATATTAAAAAAATCGGTTTGGTGAGGGAATAAGATGAATAAAGAAGAACTGGCAAAGGAGATACAACGGCTGGCAGAAATAATGGAAAAATTAAGGGGTCCCGAGGGTTGTCCCTGGGATAGAAAGCAGACCATTCCTTCCCTGCAGGAATATTTAATTGAAGAGGCTTATGAAGTTGTAGAGGCAGCCCAGAAAGAGGACAGGACTCTTTTAAAGGAAGAACTGGGTGATGTCTTACTCCAGATAGTATTCCAGGCTCAGATTGCCCGGGAGGAAGGAACTTTTGATCTCCTTGATGTTGTTAAGGGGCTAGCAGATAAATTAGTCAGGCGGCACCCTCATGTTTTTTCTGATAGAAAGGCAGATACTCCTGAAGCGGTCAGTAAACTCTGGCAGGAAATCAAGGCTGAAGAAAAGGAAGAGGAAAAGGTCTCATTGATGGACAAGGTAACTACAAATCAGCCAGCATTAATGCAGGCCTATGAAGTCCAGAAATTGGCTGCTAGTATAGGCTTTGATTGGGATGATATCAATGATGTTATGCAAAAAATAAAGGAAGAAGTCCAGGAAATGGAAGAAGCCCTGCAAAGAGGGAGGCAAGACCAGGTAGTCCTGGAATTTGGAGACCTTCTTTTTACTATGGTTAATCTGGCTCGCTTTCTCGGTACCAATCCGGAAATAGCCCTGATAAATTCCATTATAAAGTTTAAAAATAGGTTTAAATATATGGAAAAGGTTATAGAAAAAGAAGAGAAAGAGATAAATAAACTTAGCCTGGAAGAGCTTGACTACTATTGGGAAGAGGCAAAAAAAACAGAAATTAAATAGGGGGGTTGTTATGAAGAAAGCATTGCTTGTAATTTTGCTTATACTTTATTCTTTTTTAACAGTTGCTATATATGGACAGGATTTTGATCTGGATATTAGGGCTGCTATATTGGTTGAAAGTGAAACAGGTCAGGTTTTATATGAGAAAAATTCAGCTGAACCTCTTCCTCCAGCCAGTATTACCAAAATTATGACTCTTTTAATTGCCATGGAAGAAGTAGAAAAAGGGAACATAGCCCTTGAAGATGAAGTTACTATTAGCAAATATGCTGAATCCATGGGGGGCTCCCAGATATATCTGGCAGCAGGCACCAGGGTTCCCTTTGGTGATCTCCTCAAGGCTATTACTATTGCTTCTGCCAATGATGCCAGTGTAGCTGTAGCAGAGGCTATTGCAGGTACTTATAGTAACTTCATAAATATAATGAATAGAAGAGCTCAAGAGTTAGGCATGAAAAATACTCATTTTGAAAACTCCACCGGTTTGCCGGTAGAATATGGTGAACATTATACAACAGCCTATGATATTGCTCTCATGTCCCGGGAACTGGTAAAGTATGATCAGGTATTGGAATGGGCTTCTATCTGGGTTGATTATGTACAATTACCTGGACGGGAGGCCATGCTTGTAAATACCAACAAAATGATTAATTCATACCCGGGGATGGATGGTTTAAAAACCGGTCATACCCAGGAAGCAGGATACTGTCTTAGTGCTACAGCTGAACGGAATGGTATGCGGTTGATTTCTGTTGTTCTGGGTGCAGAAACAGAAAAAGAAAGAGAAGAGCTAACTGCCCGTCTGCTGGATTATGGCTTTAATGCTTTTGTAAAAGAATTAATGTTGACTAAAGGAGATCAGGTTCATAATGTTGAAGTTCCAGATGGCAAGAAAACCATTACTACTGCAGAAGTGGCTGAAGATCTCTATGTTGTCTATAAAAAAGGTACAAAAGGCTCAATAAAAAAGGAAGTAGTTTTGCAGGAGGACCTGAAAGCCCCTATAGAAAAGGGAGAGGTAATTGGCCAGGAATTAATTGTTCAGGATGGAGAGGTATTGGGCCAGGTAGACCTTCTTGCCAGTGAAAGTATTGAAAAGGCCGGTTTCTTTACCCGGTTATGGCGTGCTTTTACCAATTGGCTTGGCCAATTGATTAAAGGGATCTTGGATTAGTACAATTTAGTTTTCAGGCCTTTATTATTAAATGAAATTTTTGCAAATATTTTTAAGCCTACAAGGCCAGGCAAATAAATGATTTTAGACAGAGATATTATAGCCTTCTTTTCCTGTATAATATATTTCAATTCTTATCAAACTAAAATTACAGGAAAAGGAGGTTTCTTTATGTTAAGAAAATATCCCCTTCTATTAAGTATCATTATTTTGGCCTCTTTATTATTCACTGCCTGTGATAAACAGGATACAGGAAGAGGCATCAGGAAAAGGGATGTATTAAAGGCAGAACCAGAAATTACTGTAAAATTACAGGATGGTCAGGAGAGGAAAATGGGCCTGGAAGAGTATATTACCGGGGTAGTAGCCGGTGAGATGGAAGCAAATTGGCCTGAAAATGCCTATGCTGCCCAGGCTATTATTGCCCGGACTTTTGCCTTAAAGCATCTTAGTGATAATGATACAAATATAATCAGCGGTAGCTACCAGTTTGCCCAGGAATATAAACCGGAAAAGGTTACAGAGGAAATTGAAAAAGCTGTCAAAAGGACCAGGGGAGAGGTTATTGTCTATAAAGATGAATATATAAATGCCTGGTTTCATGCCAGTGCTGGCGGTCAAACTACCTCTGCCAAAGTAGGCCTGGCTTACCAGGAAGAAGAACCTCCCTATATTATTAGTGTGAAGTCACCAGATGACCAGGCACCTGAGGATGTTAAAAGCTGGGAGGTGGTTTTTACCAGGGTAGAACTGGAAGGGGCTCTAAATAAAATGGGAGAAAAGATAGGTGGTCTTACTGCTATCGAAATAGGGGAGAAAGACAAAACTGGCCGGGCTATAAATTTGAAATTCACCGGCACTGGAGCTAATACTACTGTAGAAGCTGCAGTCTTCAGGAATGAACTGGATCCCAAAAGGCTGAAATCAACAATGATAAAAAAGATAGAGAAAAGGGAAGATGGCTTTGCTTTTTCTGGATCAGGCTTCGGCCATGGGGTCGGGATGAGCCAGTGGGGGGCTTATGCCCTTGCCAGTGAAGGTAAAAGCCCTGAAGAAATAATTGAACACTATTATAAAGACATTGAAATTGTTAAGGAATATGATTAAAGGTACAGGCCAGTGCATATAATTTAGAGAGGCAGATGAATAAACAATTAAATCAAAGAGAAAGTTCTTGACAGAAGAAACTAAAGGTGTTAAGATAACAAATGTCGCCATAAAAGCTGCTAAGGAAGCAGTAAAGGCAGTGGAAAAAAGATTTTAAAAAAGTCTTGACAGTCTTTTAGAAAGATGC